>Ga0098060_1000095_pt1 | contig 41326 bp, 31 predicted proteins | sample 21_taG_FD_77063 | JGI IMG/M metagenome (GOLD analysis project Ga0098060, IMG submission 77063) | Marine viral communities from the Subarctic Pacific Ocean - 21_ETSP_OMZ_AT15319 metaG | ecosystem: Environmental > Aquatic > Marine > Oceanic | place: Pacific Ocean | collected 2015-01-19 | reverse complement strand
TATCTAAAAGATAAACCGGAACTTGCTGCACAATTAAAATTTAAACTTCCACAAAAGGAAGAAGATTTGAAAGTTAAAGTAGATGAAAGTAAATTAACTCCTACTCTTTTGGTAGAATATTTAACATTTTTATACAAGGTGGGAGAACCTAACATACCGTATATTCCTAAAAAATATTCAAAAATTATAGGTAAAAGAACAAACGCTGCATTAGAATGGATTATGGAAAATCCTAATTTTAACCCGTCAAAGTTTCCGAAAATAGGAACAACAAAACAAAGCACACAACAAGAAGCAGTAATTAATATGTTAAGAAATAATATTTTTATTGATGAGGATTCAGAATTTATAGAAGATGCAGGAAAAAATGTTTCTGAAATAATACAAGACTTATGGGATGATTCTAATAATAGTCCTACTAGATTTAGAAAGTTAATGTCAGACCATCCAAATAATGTTGCTTTAGAAAATGAATTTAAATCTAGAATAAGTGGTGCAGAAAAAGTAGATTATAGTATTCCTAAAGAAGATTATGATGCATTAGTATCTGTAAAGGATGGTGATTTAAATGAACAAGAACTTAAACTCTTAGAAAAATATTTTACTGATATAGATACATTTGAAGTATTAGGTTATTATGAACAATATAAATCTGAAATAAATCGTATGAAAGATAATCGTAGTGGAGGAATGAGAGCAGCCTCTATAGAGGATGGTAAAAAACTAATGAGATTATTTGGTCAACAGGGGGGTTCTAAGACTATTTCATTAGATACTGTTGATACAGATGAAGACGCACTTGAATCTTATTTACAATTAGCAAGGAAAACTGATGGTGCTAATATGTTTAAGTTAGATAATGTTAAAACACAATCAGCAACTCTTCCTAGTGTTATACGTGTTTTAGGTAGAATTGAAATGGTAAGTTTAGGTGGAGCAGACAGTTTACCTAGATTGGTTAGAAAATATGGTAAAAATTCTACCGAAGAAAATGAAACTAAAGTACGAGAGGCATTGTCTCAATCAAACTATAATAAAATAAGAGAGATTTTCTTAGAAACAATGATGAAAAGTATTGTAGACTATATGGGTAGTGGAGACAAAAGTATACTACATGGTAAGAAGAAAGAAGAACCTTATAATTGGGTAAAAGCGAGGGTAGGAAATGACAATTAAAAAAGAGAATATTGATGAAATAAATAAGGTTCAAGTTTTTTCTATATTGCTAAAAGAAGGTATGAGTGGAGTTGTATCTTATCTAGGTAAAGTTAATGTTGCTCAAGAAGATATTAGATTAACTGCTGATAAACTTAGAAAGAATTTTACAAAGGAAATGTTGTTTAATTTTCTGATAGCAGATTCTACAAGTAACAAAGAAGACACATCTGTATTATTGAGAAAAACTAAAGATGGATATACATTGCAACCACATATTTTATCTGAAGCATTAGATGGTGAAGTACAACAGATACTAAATGATTACATGCGTAAAGAGTATAAAGGGTTTAAAGCAATTAAACCGGATGATATGAAAAGTAAAATGTTAAGATTTGTTATTTCACAATTAAAAGAGAGAAAGGCTTTTGGTGGTCAAACCAAACAAACTCTTGCTGATGTAGAATCACAAGATAAAGAGTCAGCGATAGAAAGAGGAGAATCAGCCGGAATAAATAGAGTTCTAAGTAATTTTAAAATACGAGGGTCATCTACAAAATATAATTTAGAAAATGCAAAAGAGGCTGTAAGTAGAGGTATTAGTATGGTAACTAGTTATACTAAGCGTGAATTAAATGAATGGAAGCGAACTTTAGAGGCTGCTCCAACACAAAATATGCGAAGTCTTCTTGAACCATTTTTACAAATAATTGATAGTAGACTTTCTAAAGACAGTACTGAGTATGTCAAAGGTATAGAATTAGATGCAGATATGTTAATAGGAAAATTAGATTTAAAATTTTTATCAAGAAGAGAAGATATCTACAAGTATTGGCAAGGTATTGATGAAAGATTTGTAGACGTTGTAAATACTGTTAAGGAGTTTAAACAAGGACTGAAAGAAATAGAAACTACTAATGATAAATTAAAAGAAGTAATTCAAGATTTTATAGAAACCGCAGATAGAGTAGAATCAAATGAAAATGAATATAAATATATTTTAGAATATGATGGTAAACCTATGAAAGATTGGGTAAAAGGTAGAGATAAAGTCCAAGTTTTGTTTGAAACATTTTTAGATAGTCTTGATAGAAAGGGTGCAGATGTAGACTTAGATAGACAAAGAGATGAACTTATACAAGAGTTAGGGTTAGATTCTAATGTATCTAATGAAGAGTTAGGGCTTGAAGGTCGTAGCCTTGCTACTCGTACAAGTATGAAAGATAAAGAAACAGGTGAAAAAAGAGAATTTATAGAAATGGATGTGATTGAGTCTAAGGAAGAAAATGCACAAGCATCTAGACTAGGTAAAAAATTAGGTAAATTACATGAAACAACTAAAGTAGACCCTTTATTTTATTATGTATATGCAGGTGAAAATAAAAATAGAAATGAATCTTCAGCATGGGCAGAGTGGCCTATTTTTAGTAAAGAAGTTAAAAGAATTAAACAACAAATGAAAATATTGGGTACAAAGTTTGTTGTAGAGATAGATGATGAGATTGAAGACTATGTTAACAAACTAGGACAACAAGCAGTAGTAACTGGAATGAATAAATATTATCTTCCTGCTTCTGAAAGAATTTTAGATAGTGGAATTATACAAACAGAAGATAATGATAAAATTAATGAAATGGAAAATCTAAAAAATATTGGTGAGTTTTTAGAAATAGTCAGTAAGTTTTTATCTAGTGGTGCAGATTTAGATAGACTTGCATCTCCTACTACAATAAGTGAAAAAGGTACAAAGGCACAAGAAGCCCCACAAATTATTTCTGCTACATTTGGTCGAAAAGATAGACAAAATTTCTTAGCAGAAATTAAAGAATTATCAAATGAACATGAAGCCATGATGCAAGCAATTGTAGAATATTATATTACACCAATGACTTCTAGATTCAAACCATTCGATGATAAAATAGAATTTGCAAACAGTAGATTAATTCAAATTTTAACGAATGCAGAGAGTATACGAAAAGATAATTCTTTTTTTACTTTGTTAGCAATGGAAGCAGAATTTGGCTCTTTACTATTAGACGAAACAGAATTAGAACAATTAGTAGTTGCTTTAGAATTTGTTACTACACCCGCTAATAAAGATTTTAAAGAATTAAGAAGGCAAATAGAAGGACTTCAGATATTATCTGTAGAAATTTTAGGAGGACTTGGGGGTAATTTCAAAGAAGATTCTAAAGTTGAATTAGGTGCTTTTTTGAATAATATTATCACTAAAAATAAATTAAATGATGTAACATGGATGGGTAAAAAAACAGAAGAGTGGAAGGAATTATACAATCCACAAAAAATATATCCATTAGAAGGAATAGAATCACATTTAAGAAAAAATGAAACTGTCTATTATGATAATGAAAGATATATAAAGTTGATAAGAAGATTTTTTTCTGCTATAGATGATATGAATATAGTAAAATCTGAAGAAGAACTAAAACTTTTAGATGCTCATGATACTATTAGAAAAATGATGGATAAACCTGTATACTATAACACTTCAAAATTAGATAACTATAATCACGTTAATACTGCTATTAATATATTAAAAGAGGAATATCACGTAGATGTTTCCGTAAATGATATTGAACAAATTGTAAGAAAAATAGATTCTATGGAAAATATAAGTAAGACACATGGTATTCCTGTAGAAAGTGTATATTATCTAAAGGCTAATTTCAGGTGATATAATGGCTGAATTTCAGATACAAGGACCATTTCGTGAAAATGAAGTAGTGGATATTTTTGCAAAAGAAGGCATACAATATGAAACAAGAAATGAGAGATATAAACTTCTAAATGATACAATGTTCGAAAAGACCAATGGGGGTTATTGGATATCATTTAGTAAAGATAAACCCATTGCAGTACAAGGAATTGGTTTACATAATGGAGTATATTTATTGTTAGGATTAGTTAGTCATGGTTCTGATTATGAAGGTAAATTAGATGTAAGTGATACAAGAGGTGCAGGTTCAGCAGTTAGTAATAAAGTAATAGAATTACACGGAGACAAACCAATAGTAGGAATGGCTAAACCTGCGGGGAAAAAAATATTTTCTAAGGTTGGTTTCAAAGATATAGATATAGAAAATGGTAGTGTAGTAGGACAGGATGATATTCCTGAAGATGTAAAAGATTTGATAGAATCAATATATGCTAAAGGAGTTATTCCTAATGAAGTTGCTCCTATAAGAAAACTGTATTTTAAACCTATATCTAATTGGTTTTACATTATGCAGAGGAGATAAGATGGAAGTTAGTGGCATAGATTTTATGTCTGATATGGACATGGAACTATCTAAAAATTCGTTTCCATATTTTTTTAAAAATGTATTAGGATGGGATTTTGCTGAACACCAAGAAGAATGGTTTGGCTTAATGAACAAGACACAAAGAAGTGTAATAATATGTTCTAGAGGGCATGGAAAATCAGTCTTCATGCATAGTTGGGTTGTTTGGAATCTTATATTCCAAGAGCCGCCATATCAGATGCTATATATTTCATCTAATCAAAAACAGACTCTTGTACATATGAGAGAAATAGATAGATATTTTAATCATCCTGCTCTTAAAAGATTTAAACCTACTAGAGGATGGGCTATCGGTAATATTCAATTAACAAATGGAAATCAAATATTGGAACGTTCCGTTGGTTCACAGATTCGTGGTCTTCATCCACAGGAGATTATTATTGACGACCCTTTGAAAGAATTTAGTTTATCTGCTATTCAACGTGTTACAGATTGGTTTTTTGGAGACATGATACCAACACTACATCATACTGCTAAGTTAAGAATGATTGGTACACCTTTTACTTATACAGATATTTTTGCACAATTAGAAGAAAATGAGGCTTATACTGTAAATAAATATCCTTGTCTAAACTCATTAAATGAACCACTTTGGCCGGCAAGATGGGATTACGAATCATTAATGCAAAGAAAGGCGGAAATAGGTTCACTTAAATTTACAAGAGAATATCTTTGTGTTCCAATTTCTACAGGTACGGCATTGTTCAATCCCGAATATATAGAAAAATGTAAAAATAAAGATTACATTTTAAAGTTAGGAAATAGAAGAGAAAAAGGATATAGATATTATGTAGGTGTTGACCCTGCTATCTCAACTGATGGTGATTACAATGTAATCACAGTTTTAGAAGTAGATGAAAATCAAAATAAAACTATTGTTCATATTGATAGAGCAAAGAATGTAGAATTTAGAGAAAATATAGAAAAAATTCGCATTGTTGGAAAAATATTTCAACCGGATAAAATATTCTATGAGACTAATACTTTTGCAAAAGCATTCACTCAAGAATTACGGAATGTATCTGATTTAAATGTGCATGATTTTAATACCACTAGAAGAAAGAAACAAGAGATTATTTTAAACTTACAAATGAATATAGAAAATCAGAAATTACATTTTCCATATGGAGATACAAATAGTAAAAAAATTACTAATATGTTAATAGAAGAATTATCTATGTTTAGTATAACAGAATCAGGTAGATTTGAGGGTGTTGGAGCACATGACGATTTAGTTATGAGTTTAGCATTAGCCAATGCTGCAAGTCAATCAGCAAATGAAACCTTTATCTTGTTAGATGACATGGATATATTCAATTCAACCCAAAAGCCTGTTAACTTGATGGCGAGTGGAGTGACAGGGTTGAATCTTTGAGGTGTGTCTGAATGAGTGAAAAAGGCAACAAACTTCGTGAAGCCGCAGACCTTGCTGACCAAGAACAAGAGTTAGTTGATAGACAAAAAGAAATAACTGACCAAATGAAAAAAAATTGGCTAAGAGAACAACGGATTTCTAGTCATTTTGATGTTGAAAAAAGGTTTGCCGCAGAGTATCAATTATCATTGTCAAAGGCTAGAAAAGAACTTTCTACTAATGTAAAAAAATTACAAGTAGAAGATAATGACGTACCATCTTTGATTAAACAACTTAGAAAATATAGAAGAACATTAAAGGGTGAAGAAAAAATAACCATTACAAACTCAATTGATAATCTAATAAAAGCCTATTCAGAACATTTAGATAATACAATAGAAAATGCTTATTGGATAAGTAAATATAAACCTCTTGTAAAAGAAATGACTTGTAATGAAGATACATTAGTAAAATTATCGTATGTTACAGATGAAACAACAAGAAGAGAAATGGTAGATAGTTTATGTAAATATTGGGAAGCGAAATTAAATAGACAAGGGCTATCATTCAACAAAGAATATGCAAAATTATCTAAACAAATGGTAGTTAATAAAAAAGCATTTAAAAAATCTCTAAAAGATTACATGTTGGGAGTAAGTCCTAAAGATATTATTAAACAAGAAATACTGAAAGCAGTATGTGAAGAAAATGGTATATCTTCAAGACAGATACACGAAAGACTTCCTTCAAATTTATTCAAAAAAACTTCTCCTTCTATTATTTCAAAAATGGCAACAAGTATGAATATTACGAATGTGGGAGGTGCTTTCTACAAAATCCATGATGATATTAAAAAAGATATTTATGCGTATACTGCGGCGTTTATAGATTCAGATGGATATATTACTATGGATAAAAATTACAATCCTAGAGTTGGTTTGATAGCAACAGGTGAAAGAGGGAAAGCGTTTATGCTAGAAATGCATAAATCATTAGGTTGTGGTAGATTACATTTAGACCAAAAATCTCCACAAGCAACAAGACCAGTTAATAGATTAAATTTTTATTCGGGTGATGATGTAGTTAAAATTTTATCACAATGTAGACCACATTTTAGAATGAAAGGGCCAAATGCAGATATTTTATTAGAGTTAATTCGTATGAAGAAATCATATAAAAAGGAAGATTGGTACACACAAAGAAAGGAAGAATTATTTCAATTAATGAAATATGAAAACCACAAAGACCACGTAGGATATGATTTTTCTCAGTATGGAATAGACCCTACAACTGTAGCCAAATTACATAATAATTGTAAAATGTCTTTGATGGATAAGTTGGACTACGAAAACATACAAAAGGAGAACTGAACACATGGTAGAAGAACAACGTACTTTTAGTATTGGAAATTTATTTAGGAGAACTACTCCAAAGCCCGCAGATAGACAAGTATACAATATGGGTATTCAAGAAAAGAATAGTTCATATTTATTAACATCACCAATTATATATCATCTTGCCCATAACTCTACAGTAGTAAGAACTTGCACTACTCAACTGAAACAAGAAGTATTTAGAAGAGGATATACATGGGAAGAATCATTTTTAAGAAAGTGTACAGATTGTGGCAAGGAACACAAAAGTCCTGTTTCTAAGTGTGGTAATTGTGGTTCTATAAATTTAGAAAAAGCAGATGAAAACCAATTAAAGTATGCTAAAGATTTATTGGGAGGGTATGTAAACAAAGCAGAGCAAATGTTTATTGATGTTCTAAAAGAAATGGAAGATGACCTTAATATTATGGATGATGCCTATCTTGTAATGGTTAAAGAATACTTTATGGATAATAATGGAGATATTCGTATGCATAGAATCAAAGAAATATATCGTGGCGACCCCGTAACTATGCATATTTATTCAAATGAATTAGGGGAAAGAGGGGTTGATGGATATACTTGTTTAAGACATAGAACTATGTTAGCAACAAATCCTAGTGATATGTGTGAAATGTGTGGTTCTGAATTACATCCGGTACATTATGTTAATAGAGTAAATGGCGAAGAACAATATTTTGTTAAAGGTGAAGTATTACATTTTAGTAAATATTCTCCTTCAAGACTATATGGGATGTCTCCGATAATTACATTATGGAATCAAGTTACCACATTAACTGCAATGGAAAACTATGTCAATTCTTCTTATACAAAAGCAAGAATGCCAAAAGGGTTGTTAGCCGTACAAACTCGAAATATGGATTCTATGAGGTCTTTTTGGAGAAGTGTAAAAGAGAAAATGGAAACAGACCCACACTTTATTCCTGTTATGGGTATTGAATCCGAAAATGGTAAAGGTTCTATTGAATGGGTTAAATTCATGGATAGTCTAAAAGAAATGGATTATATACAAGTTAAAGAAGACCTACGTGACAGAATATCTGCCTTTTATGGAGTAAGTAAAATATTTATGTCTGATAACTCTGCAAGTGGAGGTTTGAATAATGAAGGTATGCAAATACTTGTTACTAATCGTGCAGTAGAAATGGCACAAACAGTATGGAATAATTATGTATTTCCTTTTATTACTAAAGAATTTGGTATAACAGATTGGGAATTAAAATTACCTCCTTCTGAAGAAGAAGATGAAATTGCTAAATTACGAAAAAGAGAGATAGAAGTTAATGTTGCTGCATCAATTAAAAACTTAGGATTTGAGGTTAATATGGATGATGAAGGAAGATTTACGTTTGTTAAACCTCCTCCACCTCCTCAAGAACAAGGGCCAGTTGAAGAAGAAATGGTAGAAACAGACCCCTATGCAGGAACTAATATTGATGCTAGTCAAATGGGTCAAATGATGGAAGCAGGTATGGGAACACCTATACCACAAGAGAATCCAAATCCCACAAAGAATAAGGCACGTAATAGTGTCGGCCCTGATAAGAGATTTAGTGGACTCCCTGCTGAAGCAGGAAATAGGAACGTAGATAGAAGAACAGAATAGGTGTTTATATGGTAGAAAAAGAAGAATGGTTTAATACTTTAAAAACAGGAGAAGTAGAGAAGATTTTACCTGCTTTAGCAGTAGCAGGGAGAGCAGGTTTGGCTGCTGCTAAAACACCAATGGGAAAAAAGGCTATAGGTGCAGCAGGGAATTTTGCTGCGGGTAAGATGAAAGAAAAAATAGAACAACAAAAGAAAGACCTAGAAGAACAAAAAAGGTTAATGGCTGAACAAAAAAGATTACAACAAGAGCAAGAAAATTTAACTAAAAAATTAGTAGGCAACCAAAAAAAATTAGATACCGATAATGATGGAGATATTGATGAAAAAGATTTCAAACAATTAAGGGAGGAAAAAAAATGAGCGAAGATAAAGGTGTAAGACAATTGGAAAAAGAACTAAAAGAAGCAAGAATACGTGAGAAAAGTATAGCAGATGCAAGGATAGAAAAAAATAGAGATTTTACTGTTGGTGTTGCTAGACCTACTGAAAATCACAGACCTTCGCCTAATAGTGCTGAAGTTCCAAATGCTATACTTTTACCAAAGAAAAGACAAAAGCAAAGTGAAAATATACCATTTTAAGGTGAGAGTATGAGTTTTATGGATGTATTAAAGGCTAGAGAAATTGACCCCTTTTTGTATGCACAGGCTAAAAAAAAGAAAATCTCAAGACAAGAAATGGATATGGCATATGATATATTTGAAAAAGACTACATTAAAAAAATATTATTACATGCTGTAAAAAACGATAAAAATCCATTATCATATAAATTAAAAGATATTAAGGCATCAAAAGAAACATACCTTCGTCAAGATTCTTATCTTAATTTTATTGGTAAATTACTGCGTAAATTTATAGAAAATATAACTTTTAAAAGTCTAATGAGATATGAAAAAGAAACAAAAGAAAAATTATCAATAGAAATGAGAAATGAGATAGACGACTTATTAGATGTATTATACGGATTAAGTATGTTAGATAAAAATACAAAATTAGGAAGTAAAAAGAAAAAACCTCGACCAACAAAGGAAACGTTGCCAATAGAGTTATTAGAAAAAGCATTTGTATCTATTGCGGCTAACGGGTTTAGAGAAGATAGTGAAGATATACAAAATCTCAAGGCTGCTAATATTAAAAGTGCTATACCTAAAATTCAAGATTTCTTTTTAGATGGCAGACCATATAAACAATTACATCCAGTATTATTAGAAAATACTGAAGCAAAATGGGATGCTTCAACTGAAAATTGGATGTATGATGAAAAAATTGCATATAGAAAATATCAAGACAAAGATAGTAGAGAATTGTTCATAGAATTACAAAAAGGTTTAGGTTTAGATACAATATCAAGAAAAGAAGTATCTAGTAGCAGAGAGTCATTAATGGAACACTTTGACTTAGGAGATTATGAAAAACTCATAGAAGAGATAATGACAATAGTTCCTAAAAAATCAGAAGAATATTCTGAACAGGAAGAAAAATTATTATTCACTACTAAATATAATAAATTAGAAAGTGCATTAATTGAAATAGCAATGGAAACTATAGAACTACAAGATAGGTTGGAAACTCACAGAAGAAGTCCTCCAAAAAGCGAATTAAGTTCTGTAGAAAAATATCTAGATGTAGCAGAATTTTTGATTGCAGTATTGAAATTAAGAGGAGACTACATGGCCTTATCTCAAATAGAAGACCCCTTAGAAGATATAGACGTTCCTAGAAATGTTAATTTAGAGAGGCGTTTTCCCGAACTTGAAAGTGCTGCAAATAATTATATGAACAAAACGAATGTAAGAAAAAAGTTAGGTGAATAAAGAATGGATTGGTTCGAACTAGTTAAAGAAGATAGAGGTCTTGTTGCTAAGTTAGAACCTAAACAAAAAAAGAAAATCAAAAAACTATTACAGGCTGCTGAACCAACAGAGTTTATGGGTCAAGAAGTTACTAAATTAACTGATTTAATTTCAGAGATGAAGTCACTAGATTTAGTAAAGTCTGATAAGGTATTAAGGAAGAAATTAGAAAAATATGACGAAAGTAACTTAGACTTAGTAGCCACCGCATCTAAACTAAGGAAGGGCTACGAGACTCTTTACAATCAATTAAGAACAGTAGTTTATCCAAAGAAGAAAGGTGATTTAGAATGAGTTGGCAAGATATACTTGAGAAAGGTGATGAAGAAGATAATATCTCTAAAATAAGATTACCATTTGGTAGAAAGAATAAACAAAATTCTAATGAAGAAGTTAAATCTAGATTTCAACAGTCTATTAAATATGCTCAAAATTTTAATGATTTAATAAATGCTATGGAAACCCTTTCACGTAATCCTTCAGGAGAAGATATTTGGAATGAAGGTGGTGCAAGAAATTCGTTAAAGGACGCAATAATAATAGGTAAAGCAGCAATATCACAAGAACAAGTCCTTCCCAATGATAGACGACAATATCTTGCTATGATTCGAGCAGGATATTATGATAATGCATTGAATGATGCTGCTGAAATGGAGAAACTATATCTTACCCATGTTAGAGACCTAAGGTTGAGTTTTAGTAGAGCCTTTGGTATAAGAGACATGTATAAAGCCTTCGTTAGTGCTGACACTAAAGAAATACGTGGTGTGTTTGATAACACAGTACAGAAAAGAAAAGCAGAATTACAAGCAAAAAAACAGCCTCAACAAGCAACATTAGACCAATTTAATACTCCACCTCCACAACAACCACAACAACCACAACAACCACAACAACCACAAGAACAACGTCAAACTACACTAGGAGAATTTGGTAAAATGGATTGGTTTGAAAGTCTTAAGGCTCATTGTGCAACAGAAAAATCTAACCCAATGGATAGGGTTACAACAACAACTTCTACAGGGCAAGATGAAGAAGCCGCTAAAAGAACTAAAGATGATGAAAAGGAATTGTTAGCAAGAATATTAGAACGTAATAAGAAAGCAAGAGAGAGTTAGAATGAATTGGAAAGCATTTTTAAAAGAACGAATACAAGAGAAAGTCATAGCATACAAGGAGGAACAGATATGAGCAATGAAAATAATGAAATGTTACTATTACTAAAAGAGTTAGTAAGTAAAGTAAAAACCTTAGAAGACGCAGTATACAACAAAGATAATTTGTTAATGAAGTCAGGTTATGTTGTAGTAGATAGTCCTAAACCATCTATGAATATGAATGGTAATCAAATGTCAGGAGACAAAATAGCCAAGATGGACTGGTCAGAAATTCATAACATAATAGAAACAATAGAGGGATAAAAAATGAATCAATTGAAGTTAGTACAAGAAGCCATAGAAAAAGCAAAAGCAGTTTTAGAAGATAGTCAATTTGCTAGACTTCATGATTCAGAAGGGGAAGAGGTAAAGGTAAAAAGACCCCCAAAGAATCCTAAAGAAGAAAAAATAGATATGCCTAAAGATGCAAATAAAGAAATGATTAAATCAGCAGAAGAAGACTATAAGGAAAGTAATCCAGTTTTAGATGCTGATGAAGAAAAAGAGAGTGCATCTAGAAAGAAGAGACTTCAAGAAAGATTAGATGATGTTAAGGAAGAAATGGAATCTTATGATTCTATGAAAGATGGTAAATCAAATCAGGGATATAGAAGGTTATTATCAGAACGTAATAGATTAGAATCTTCTATAGAAGATATAGATGCAGAAATTTACAAATCTATAGTGCTAAAAGGATTATCTACTTTGGAAGAAATGATTGTTAATGATTATAATATTATATCAAAGTCTGAAAATAAAACAGATGTTATAAAACAAGCATATGAAACTTTAGAAACTATGGCTAATGACCTTCCTTATGATAATAATTTTGCAGACCAATATGAAATACTATCGAAATCTATTTTAACTTTTTTGAACAAAAATAGATTTTGAGGAGTTAAGTATGGCTCAAACAGGTTTAGCCTTTGAAAAAGAAAAAGATTCGTTAACGCAACGTATTTTAGATTTCTTTGAACGTGCTAGATATGCTTATCTTTCTGCAAGAGAAGACCCTGCGGAATATACTACCGAGTGGAAAAAAATTGTAAGAATGATGAAAGAAGACTTTGATAACATTAGTAGTTTTGCATCAGAACTTAAGAAATTTATAGATGAAAAAGTTTTGTTTGATAGTGATGTTTTAGATGCAACTTCTGATGATGCTCGTAAACTATTTGACTCTATAAAAGAAATGAGATTCAAATCAGAAGAAATAACTGACCCTTTTGTCAAACAATTTGATAATAAAGTAATTGAAACTTTTATGGAAAAAGAAGAAGTTTTACTTGCTTTTTTACATTATGCTATGAGAAGTCATGCAAATGCTTTACCGGAAAAATTATGGGAACAATTTGAAATGAAACCTGATTTAATTACAAGAGGAGTAATGGGATTAGATTTGAAAGTTAGTGATATATCTTTATTTGTAATAGAACACTATGGAAATGACAAGAATAATTCTAGAATAAAAAATAAAATAAAAGCAGGATTACAAAAATTAGAAGAGATGTATAAAGAAATATATCCTGAATCTAAATGGGAAAACTTAGAAGCAGTAAATATTACAAAGGCACAAAAAAGCGAAGAAGAAAAAGCAGAGGTTGATTTTTTAATTCCTAACAAACCTATGTATAGAATTTTTGAAGTAGATGATATTAAAGAATTAAAAGGTTTCAGTGGAGAATGGTTAGTACAAGAGAAGTATGATGGGATGAGAATACAAATCCATAAGACTGATGATATTATTACTATATATTCCTACAACAAAAAGGATATCACTGATAAGTGTCCTCAACAAGTAAAAGAAATGAAAAAGAAAAACTTTGGAGATTGTATTTTGGATGCAGAACTTACTTTATTTCTAAATGATGAACCGTTGCACAGAGCCGATACAATTTCACATGTTTTTAAGAAAGAAACCAAAGGAAGACTATCTGCTCACGTGTTTGACATTATGAAACATGAAGGTAAGATGATTGCTGACGAACCATTACGTGAAAGAATTAATATCTTATTTTATCAATATAGCCAACATTCTACAGAAAATTTGGCTTTCCCATCTAAAAAAGATACTCGTATTGCTGACTCAATAAAAGAAATAGAAGACTATTCTAAGGATATTATGATACTACCTAATTCTGAAGGAGTTGTAATTAAAGACATTGAATCAACCTATTTGATAGGCAAAAAGAAAAATCCTAAGTGGATTAAGTGGAAAAAATTTATTGATTTAGATGTTATAGTTTTAGATGATAAAAAAACTAAAAGTAACTTACATAGTTATACTATGGGTATTGGCCCTGTTACTGCTGAAAATGCTAGAAAATATAAGACTGTAGAATTAGAAGATAAAGCATATATTCCGGTAGGTAAAGCACTTAATACTAAACAAAGTGTTAATATTGGTGATATTATTAGAGTTAAAGTAGATGAAGTCAAGAAAACAAAAGATGGTTTTAGTTTATATTCTGCCAAAGTTATTGAATTGCCTGAAGTAACTGAATCTGATAGTGTTATTACTTTAGAACAACTTGCAGGAAAAACTAAAAAATCACTATCTGATTTTGTAGAGTTTGTAGCAGGAAGAACAATGGGAGGGTTGTTTAGAGTAAGTAGTGGTTTATCAGATAACGGGAAAAATAAGAAAAAACATAAAAAGGCAGGAATAAAAAAATCATACTATGTTACTGATGATGTACATGGAACTGCTGAAATTATATTAAAAGAAGACATTGATGGATTTACTATTTATGGGTTTGAAGGTGACTCACTTATGCAAAAAAATGCTTTGTATAATATAGATTTATGGAAAGAACAACTAAGTTCTATTTTAAAAACAAAAAGGTCTGAATTAAGACTTGCCATTCGTAATGATATTATAGAATATGGAGATAGCCCCAAGCCCTTTGACAAAATAGTAGAGTTTATTATTACAAATTATAAAGAACAATATGAAGAACTATTTGATAGTAGAAAAGAAAAATTAATGTCTTGGATGAAAAAACAAGATGATATGCGATATATACATCCTAACAAATTTCAAGCAAGAGAAGATGTTTTAGAAAAAGACATTGATGATTTACAAAAAAAAGTAAAAGAAGCGACTTTTAAAATATATCAGCGTGAAGATAGTAATTTAGATTTTGTTATGATGATAGAAGATGAAAAGTTAGCATGGACTATTGATATAGAAGATACTGAAGATGTTTACAATTTATTCGGTAAATCGGGTAAGTTTCCTGCTGTCGTAGCAAACAAAACTGACGAAGACGATTTGTTAGACAGTGGTAAATTAATTTTAGGAGTTCAAAAAGACGGATATCACGAATATAAATTGGAAGGAGATAAATTTGATACAAGAATGCATCTTCGTGTTGTACCATTAAATGAGAAAAATACATGGATAGCATGGACAGGAAAAAAGCAAGAGATGTTAGATAATAAGGACAATGAAAATTTATGGGATATTAGAGAAGATAAATATGCAAAATTACAATTTCCTCCTAAAAGTAGCGACTAACTTATATAGTAAAAGTTTAAGGTATTTGTTTTGTGGTTATGGCAGAATCCCTTTTAATGAAGGCAGATAGTAGCCACGAATTTCGTATTTTAAAGTCTGATGATTTGGTTATTGGTGGCTATGCTTCTATAGAAATTGTTGACAAACAAAATGACTTAATTACATTAGAAGCATTAAATGATGCAGTTACAAAATATATGAAAGAAACAAAATATAGAAATGTAATGTCTAATCATTCTAATGTACAAGTTGGAGAAGTTGTAGAAAAATATCGAGATAGTAATGGTATACTACATAAAACAGCAGTAGACGATGTTGGTTTCTATGTTGTTATTAAACTAAGAGATGATATAGAAAAGGCAAAAGAAATATCAAGAGGTATTAGAAAAGGAACTCTTCGTTCCTTTAGTATTGGTGGACAAGCCATATCTAAGAAACAGAAGACAAATGATGAATACGGAGAGTATAACGAAATAGAAAAGTTAGAACTTCACGAAGTAACCATTTGTGAAAAGGGAATAAATCCCGAAGCGAAATTCGACATTTTAAAACAAGATGTTGGAGGTAATAAAATGAGTGATAAACTGGAAAAAGCACTTGAGGAGTTAAATGACTTGATGAAACAAGTTAATTCCTCAATTGTGGAAAAAAATGAAGAAAATACGACAGACGCATCCCTTGAAGTAAAAGGCGATATGGAATACATGGATTCTGATAAAGAAATGATGGATACAGAGGATAAGGATGATGACATGGATGATGACATGGATATGGAAGAAAAGGCTCTTGATGAAGATTCAACAAGAGACTACGAAGCCGGAGAACTTGTTGTTGACAATGGTAATCCTAAAGCAGCACCAGCAGCATTAGATGTTGCAAAAGGTCTAGCGGATACTGACTTCTCTACTCTTAACTTAAGTGCAGAAAATGTTGAAAAAGCATATGAAGCATTCAAAGCAGAAAGAATGGAAAAGATTGCATACGATTCTCTAAGCAAGCAATTTGAAGCAAGGCTTACAGAAGAATTAGAAGTTAAGAAAGCAAGTGCTGAAGCAGCATCATATGATGCTCGTTCAGATGTAATTGCTTTGAAAGAAGAATTTGCAGAACTACGCAAATCTTTAACTGTACAAAATGATGAGATTGTTAAATCACAATCAATAGAAATTCCTAGTGATGTAAGTAACCTATCATGGAATGAGATTGCTGATATAGCGAGGAAATATAATTAAGGAGTGATAAGAAATGAGTGGATATATAAAAACAATGAAAGATTTAGAAGCATCATCATACGGTCTAACAGGCGGTAATGGTAATGCTTTGTTGAAAGCGGCAGGAGTGGTTGGTGGACTACATGGTTCACACGATGGCGGTACTGCCTTTAGTGGTGCAACAGGATTAACTGACTTGTACAATGTTCTTTATGGACAGAAAGTATGGTCAATGCTTAACCAAGAAGTTAATGCTTTGTCAATGATTGCTAAGAGACCATATACATCAAGTGGTTGGAGAGTTCTAAAGAGCCGACCTCAAGGTGGTAGTGGTTCTTCTTTTGCAGTTGGTACAGATAATGCAGGTGGAGCAGCACCAAGATTAGATGAAATAGGTGGTGTATCGGAGAATCAATCTCTATCAAACATACCTGCTTTAGCCCCTGAATATACAAAACTATTCGTAAGCCCTAAAACAATAGCACACAAATTTGAGTTCTCTGAACTTGCAATGGAAATGGCTGCTATTGATGACGGTGTTGGCGATATACGTGCAGTAGTTCGTGAAGATATGGGTAAACACCATGCTGAAGTACAGAACAAGATGCTATTATTGCCTCTTGAATCTTACTCTCAATCAGGTATTACAGAAGTAGACCACAACTACACATCTTTGTATAAGATTGTAACAAGTGCTACTGAAATAGGACAAATGTATTTGGATGATATAACAGAAGACAATGCAACTGGTAGCGGTGTAGTAGCAATTGACCCAAAAATCAAGGCTATTTATGGTGACAACAGAGGAGTTGTTGCTGCGGCAGATAACACTAACAGTCCAAATGATGCTGACAGTGTTGATGACGTAGTAATTACACCAAGTTATTTAGATGCTGAAGTTGATTTCGGTGCAAGTTACGCAAGTGGTTCTGCTAGAGTATTAACTTTAACACTACTAAATGACATGATTCGCAGAATCCGTCAAAATGGTGGAAACCCTAAAGTTATCTTAACAGGATACGATACTATACAACACATCTCTGACTTACTACAAAGCCAAGAGAGATTTATGGATAGGAAAGAAATTGTTCCTACACATAATGGTGTTCGTGGTGTAAAGGGTCAAGAAGTTGGATTCAGAGTTGCAACATACTATGATATACCAATTATCCCTTGTAAGGATATGGCTTCAACAACTGCATCCGGTACAACAAATGGTCTAAGTGATATATTTATCCTAGATACAGACCATTTGTGGTTATCAGTTATGAAACCCACAGAATACTTCGAGGATGGTATTTCAAATGGAAACCCATTCGGTGTTGGTAAACTTGGAAACTTAGGTTTGTATAGAACAATTGCAGAAACATGTTGTTCTTTCTTCAAAGGTCAAGGTAAGATAACTAACTTGAAGAGTGCTTAAGGTAATTGTTCAATAAGAGCAAGAGTCTATGGACAATTATTAAAAAATTGAATAAACATAAAATAGTAGTCTCCGTTCTGAGTTAATCAGAATGGGGGCTACTATCCCCTAAATATTTAAGGAGAAAACACACATGGTACAAATAAAACAATCAATAAACGCACTGCCAAGAACAATTAGAATCGGTGGACAGAATTACGTCATCAGTTCTAACAAAGCAATACAAATGCCACTAAATCATGCTATCAACATATGGACAGAACCTAATCTTACTATAGAATTAGATAATATGGATAAAGCAGATATTGGAAGATTAAGTAATTATAAATTAAATCAATTAATTAAATTCACAGATGGATTACAAGAAGGAGATACTGCATCACAAGTAGAAAAAATATTATTTCCTAAGAAAGTAAAAGCATCTCCAAAACCTAAAGCAAAAAAAGCACCTGCTAAGAAAGCACCTGCTAAGAAAGCAAAAAAGGTAGAAACCCCTAAGAAAGAAACCCCTACAGAAGAAGATAAGGAAGTGATGGCATAGGTTGTAGTGGTAGTGGAGTAAAGAATGCTGATGCATTAGTTTTTACAGGTAAGTGTAAATTAGTAAGTTTACATGTCGCTAATACTCATGCATCTGATAAATTAACTGTTTCAGTTTATGATAGCGATGATGCTTCAGAATCAGGAGATACTGAAGTTTGTAGAATGATATTACTAGCAGGAACTTCCGGTGAATTTGATATGCATGGTCGTTTTTGTGCTAAAGGACTATTTATAAAAAAGGTTAGTGGCACAGGTTTTTTCTCCCTAGAGTGGAGTTGATTATCGTGGCAAGCATAGATAATGATACAAGATTAGTAATGACTATTCTTTTTGTTGGAGCAGTTAGTGGAGTAAATGTTTATTTCTATGCCCAATATGGAGTAGGTTTCCCATATACTATTGAAGCACATGCAGTTTTATTTGGTATATCTACAATAGGCGGAATTATGATAATGAAAGCAGTTTTTGATTTAGTTGCTAATGATTACATTGAAGAAACATTATTACAAAGACGTATTGATTCTTATTGGAATCGTAGAGCAAGAGAGGAAGAGAACCGTAAAAGAGTTCGAGAATCTTTTAGAAATTTTCAACAAACATGGAATAATACAGTTCAATCCCCTACTAATGTTTATGGTGATGCTAATTTACCCGTCATCAAAGGCAATACAGAAGGTGTAAGCCCTTCGTTTTTAACAATAGAACAATGATTGAGGTGAGATAATGGTTGGAGAAATCCTAATGGGTTTTGATGAAACCGCTATGGCTTACGATTTACAAAGAGCACATTCTGCTGACATTTGGTTTTTGAGAGCAAGATTTTGGATATGGGGAATTGTAGGTTCAATTTCTAGTTTCTTTCTTGGACAAACATTAGCAATATTTGGTATTAATACAATGTCAATAATGTGGAATGGGTTGGTAGACATTTGGCATCATTTGTGGTGATAATTTGTCAGTAATGGCAGGTTTTGCCATTTTAATGGTGGAGGGTTTGAATAAGGTATATCAAAGATTACATTCAATACCTTTTGGTGTATATGGTGCGAGTAAAGCAGGGAAGACAACATTGCACCACCAATTGAGAACTAGGGGAGAAGTACCCGATATAATGGAAAGAACAGTAGGTTTAGAAAAAGCCTCAAGAAAATATATTAAATTAGATGGTAATGCACATACTGTCAAAACTGCTGATATTGGTGGACAAACTATTTATTGGACAGAATGGATAAAAGACATGAAAGAGCGTAGAACAAAATATATTATTTTTTTAATTGATGACAGACACATGGATAAACACTATGATATTGAACAACAATTATGTTGGACATTTTTAGTAGATACTATTTGTTCACCTCATTGGAATGTTAATAATAAATTAAAAAAGAAAAAAGACCATGATTACCCTATAGCAGTTGGTGTTTGGGCAAATAAATATGACTTATGGAAAGATAAATATGAACATGAAGGAGAAATAGATAAACATCCTATTTTTGATGCATTTAAAGCAGGAATGCAAAAATTAAATGAAAAAGGAATACCTTGTTTTAAATACATTGTTAGTGCTAAAACTGATTCAACTATGGTATATAGGGGAATCTTAACAATGATAAAGGACTACTAGGTGTGAAGACCATGACGATGAACTATCAGCCACCTAATTTAATTGGTGCAACTACTACATCTGTAGCGTCAAATGCCTTCATGGACAGGCATGACCAAGCAAGAGCAGCAGGTACAGTAATGTTGTACGAATTTAAGAATATAAAACCGAAAAAACAATTAAAAGAAATAATTAAGATTCTTTTACCGGAGAAAAAATCTTTTTTCAAAATACCTTATAGTTTCAAATATAACATAAAAGACAGATGTGTTGTTTGTGGAACTCAAAAGATTTGGGAAGCAAGTGATAATTTAAGACCACCATTACCACTACATAAAGTTAGAAAAGGATATCCAATGAGAGGAACTTATTGTGATAAACATGCACAAATACATAGACAATATGAAATGTTAGAACAACAAATGTTAGCCGAAGAACATGGGTTATCATACAGTGCTTACATTCCAAAAATGCCTAATTTGAATCCATTATCTAGTGGGCCATTAACTAGTTTAAAACAAGGAGATATACAATCTCTTGCAGGATTAGGTTGGACAATTAAACCTCCACAAGCGGCAATAGAAAATAAAGAAGAAGAGTTATTTAGATTACTAATAGAAAATGAATCTAATACCAAAAGAGTGAAAGTCTTATTGACCGAAGGCGTTAAGGTTACAAGCAAGGGCGTACAGGCGGAGAGTGAGAAGTAATGGGATTATTTGGAACAAGCAATTCACAATTGGCTAATAGTATATCTAATAGTCAACAAAATCAATTTAAAACGATGAACAATTTATTAACACTACAAGAGAATCATGTAGAAGATTTTTTCCAATATCATGGAGAAGCATTTCTTACGAGTATGGAAAAATTAATTGAAGATGTTGTTGCTAGAGTTGTTGGAGATATGCTATCAAAATTAGAATTTAATACTGCAAGTGGAGGGTTTGTTTTAAATCCTAATGTTAAAACAGAATATCAACAAATTACTGCTGCTAATATTGAATTAGATTTACAAAATCTATTAACTTCAGCAATAAATTCAGAAGTTATTATGCAACGAAGAATGGCAAAAGCACAATATTTAGAGTCTCAAGGATTTAGTGGTGCAGCATCTCCTACACAACCTCAAGTTACCAATCAAATGGGAATGAACCCACAAAATATTCAAGGTGCTAATATGGGAACAGGAATTAATAATACTATGATGCAACAACAAATGGCTATGAACAATGGTAGTGGATATCCTGTTCCACCTGCCGGATACGATAATATGAACAATGCATATTGGATAGACCCTAACACAGGTCAAATGACATATACACCTCCTGCAAGTGGATTAGGTTTAGGTGCGGCTATAACTAAAGGCGTTGCTTGGGCTAAGTGGCTTGCATAAGGTGGTTTGATGTATGGGCGAAATAATATTACCTGCTGACATAGTACCTAATACTGAGAAAGATGTTGTATTAAATAATGCTCAACTAAGAAAAGGTTTTGATGCTTTAATTAGTGAAAAGAATCCTATTTTTTTAAGTATGTTAGGTTATATGTTTTATAGAGCCGTACCTAGTAATAAAAGACCTAAACCTATGCAGAATGTCAAACCTAAACTTGCTGTATTAATGCAGTATGATGATAAACAGTATGAAAGATTAAAAGAAAGAGAACAAGATTTAATGGATACTATTACTGAATCTGAAATGAATAAATTTTTCAAACATTATTTATCAGAAATAGAAAAAACAAATATGCTTAGTATAATAGAAGCATTAAGTGAAAACGGATATTTTCCTCAAAAAAACAAAAAAATAATGATGGGTGGTAAAGAAGCAACTGAAGTTATAATTGACAAACCACTTAAACTTAATGAGAGAAGATTACAGAGTTTTAAATTATCACAATTAGATAATGAGTCTGCAATAGAGAGATTAGTAGATATTACTGAGAGAGGACAAGAACCTGATGAAGAAGGTTCTGAAAGAAGTGGAGAACTTATGAGTGCTATAGATAGTGGTAAGCCTATATTGTATGAGATGATTAAAAAATATTTTGATTATAGTGAAATTAATATGGGTGCATTAATCACATTGGATACTAAACAATATGTAAATGATGTATTTGTTAGGGAAGGATTTGGTGCTTTTGATAGTGAAAACTTTGCTTTTAGGGCTGGACTACTGGGGGGTGAAACTATTACACCTGCCGGAAAAGATTATTCCGGTGAAGAGTATGAAGCAGAAACAAAACCCTTTTCAGAAAAAGATACAAGAAATAATATCCCTTTATTACATCTAAAATTAATTGGCGATAAAGGAGCAGGTAAGTATGAACAAGGAAAGGACAAGTTTCTTGTTGAAGGACTTAAAGGTAGTAAATCATTTGATACCTTAGAAGAAGCATATGATGCTATAGATGAAATAAGCACTAAACCTAAATTACTTGAAAAATACTTAGAAAAAATTATTATGTCTCAAGATAAGCACCCGTTGAAAAATATTATTTATGGATATCTAAGTGCAGAAAGAAGAAAATTAAAATTAGGTACTTTAGAAATACAAGTTAGTAAAACAAAAGAAGGCTCAATTAAAGATAAACAAAAGTGGGTTAAAAGTATAAAAAATAAACTTAATCTTGAAGGTATAGAAGATATGAAAACTAGTAACAAAGAAATTAAAAAAATAGTAATGAAATTAAAAGAAATTATAAATTTCTTTGAAGATATAGATAGAGATGAGTTAAGGACTAGAATAGAGAATGCTGCCGATTCAACAAAACCAATGTTAACTAGAGGACAAAAAAGGCAATTAGAAGAATTAGAAGAAAAAGATAAAAAATTGGAGTTCAAAATAAATAATAAGGACAAAGACGAAGTGAAGGAACAAAAGCGAGAAAAAAAGAGACAATTAAAAGAGTTACGTCAGATAGAAATAAATCAAAAGGAATATTTCTTAGAAGACGAAGATGATGAAAGTAATTTTCAAATTATTCTTGATTTATTTAAATCATTCAAAGAATTATCTAATTCTCCCGATTTATATTTAACCGATTTATTTGAAGAATATGAAGCCATGAAACAAGACGGATATTTAACTTCAGAAGAAGTAGAAAATATTGAAGAATCATTTGCTGATGCAAAAAGTCCTTTATTTCTTGCAATGTATAAATATGCTAAAGAACTTATGTCTACTAGTAAATTTTCAGGTTTTAGCACAGGTAAAAGTAGAATACCAATATTATATGCAGATGTAATTTATGACATGAATACGCTCCTTGATACGACACCTAAAAATTATAAATTTAGAATTAAAAAACCAAAGAAAGGTGAAGAATCGACTTCAATGAATATGGATGTTGTTAGAGTTCAGAAAGATTTTCTAAACATTAAAAGGGGATACAATAGTCTAAGAGCGTTAGTAGGAGGCAATTAGTATGGGTAAAGTTTCATCCCCTAGTGATTTTACAAATATAAATGTAGATTATTCAGCAGGTAATGGGCATTATACTACTCATACAGATATTTCTAATTTATTACAAATAAGTTCTTTTAGTGGAAACACTACTCCAAATCTTGTAGAAATAGGTAAACTAATAAAAAGAGCAGAAGAAAAGATAGATGATTCAATAAAAACATCATACAGACCTATTATTTACAAAGATGAATTTCATTCATTTGATAATTTAAGACAACGTGCATATCCTCTTAGACCTTACAAAGACTATGTAGGATTTGTTCAGTTAAGTTATCCTAAAGTACAGAAATTAGTAAGATTAGAAGTTTATCAAGGAGATGTTTGGTTAGATTTGGCTTCTGCTACTGCTACACTCACTGTACCTAATTCTGCAACCACAAATGATTGGACAATAACATTAACGGTAGGTAATCCTACTACCTACACTTTTGAAATTAAAAACTTAGCAAATAATAGCATTCGACACTTCTATGATAATTTTGGCCCTAAAACTACGGCAAGTCAAATAGTTGATGCTATCAATGAAGTATTTCCTATGAAGACGGCTAAGTTTACAAAAGAAACTGCACGTAAAGAAATTTTTGCTAATGGCACTAGTCAAGCAGATAATATACGTGTTTCTGATTTCTTTTATGCTACTTTAGATAGTGAAGATAAAACAAAAATAGTCATTAGTTCACTATTAGATGGAGAAGATGGAACATTTTGTACATTAACTTCTACATACGGTTCAGTATCTTCATTTGCCGATAATCAAAATTCAGGTAGAGATGATGATTATTGGACTATAAATGATGAAGGGAAGATTTTTTTCAGACAAGAATATCCACACAATCAACATCATTCTATTAGAGTAACTTATGTTGCAGGTGAAGGACGTGTACCTGCTCCTATACATGAAGCAGCCACAAAACTAGTAGCGGCTGAAATAATTAGACATGATGATAATTCAATATTAATTGCTGAAACAGGTTCTAATATTGATTTGAAAGCCAAACATGATATTTTATTAGAAGAAGCGAATAAGATATTAAATGGAAAGAAAAATATTATTCATTTTATATCGTGATTATTATGGAAGATGTTATTAAATTATTCAAAGAAATTGTTGCAATTCAGCAACAACGTAATGATATGTTAAAAGATAGTATATATGCGGAGTTTGCATTATCTGACGAAGCAGTTATAGAACAATCCCATAGTGCATTTGATAAAGTATTTGCAAAAAGAATAGAAGAAGAGGTTGCTAAACTATGATGGATGAAGTGACTTTTCTTATACGATTATTATCCGATAGATGGGATGCCGCAGTTACTTCTTTGGGTAGTCAATTACCTACAAACCATAGACCTCTTTCTACAGGTAATAGTGCTTCTATTAAAATTTTAGATATACGTTCATTAGAACCGAAAGAAGGAAGAAGAGTTGATGTAGATTCTCATTCAATACTTTTAGTGTTTGAAGATGGTATGTCTCAAACAAATCCAACTATTGATACAGTGGTGAGAAATGAAACATTCAACATGACAGTACACATGAGAGTTTTACATAGAAGAGATTTTTCTTCTCTTACTGATTCTAGAGATAGACTACAAAGTATTTATCGAATTACCCGATACATTTTAGAGAATAATGCTCGTAGCCCTACCGTGTATCAAGGAGGCGGAACTTCGGGAACTGTTGAAGAATCTGCTGAATTAATTACATTAACAGGTAGAAGTGAAGCCAATGATAGGGGCAAAAGGTTATTGGGCTACAAACTATCGGTAGAGATTAAGCGGTTCGGGCGAAGTACAGTTTAGGTGAGAAAAAATGGTAAGTAATGAGATATTTGTAGGGTCAGGAGTTATTGCTAGTTATGCACCGGAGAGTAAAATATTTCTTGGTAGTGATTGTTTAGTTTCTGATGCTGCTAATTCTATAATTACTATTGACACAGATTATACTGATGGAACTAGACAAAGTTTAAAATTAGTTCCTAATTTATACACAGGTTGTAATATTGAAATAATTGATACAAGTGCTACTACTAACAAAATAATAACTAGTGTTTTATCCAATACAGATACTACTATTACTGTTGCTGAAAATGTGTTTACTACAACAGGTACAAATTGTACTGTTACAATACAAGAATTTGGAGCACCTGTTCCTGTTTTTGCTCCTACTAGTGGTAAAACCTCAATTCTTTCTGATAATTGGTTAGGTCTTGTAAATACATTTACACCGCCAAATGTAGAAGTAGAAACAGGCGAATTAAATTTAGTTGCAGGTGGTTCTAGAAATTTAGGCTTTCAGTTTACTAAGGGTGAAACAGTAAGTGGTGGAAGTATAGAAGTATCTATGAATAACGCAATGTGGTTATATTACGCATTAGGTAATATATCTGTAAGTAGTGTAGACGGAACAGGTACTCTTACTACTAGTGGTGGTACTAATGAAATCGCAGTAGATGTAACAAAAGGAATTGTTCGTAATATTGTTCCAAGTGGTACAACGGGTGCTCAAGGTTATCCTGACCCTTCTCCTGTAGGAAGTCAAGTAGACGGTACAGAATTTACTGATAATTTTAGTAAGATAAACGCTACTGACGCTAGTAAAGAGTTTGTCTATGGTATTACAGAAGACAATTCCGGTATATTACCTTCTTTTGCTTTAGATGTTTCATATTCAAAAGGAGCGAACAGAGCATCCGGTGGTGATTTTTCAGTTCAAACTGCACCATCATCAAGTACACCTGAAGAACAAGTATATTCTAGAATCTTTACAGGATGTCAAGTTAATTCTTTAACCCTACAATTTGATGAAGGACAGGAAGTAAAAAATTCAGTAGAATTAGTAACTCGTAGTGCATTCGATGCACCACAAAATTATGCACCTCATAGACAAGTAATAGATATAACTAGTTATAGCAACTATTCAGAAAATAAAATACCATATTTATTTCATGATGGTACTATTGAAATTTATGGACAAAGTTTTGCTAGAGTTAAATCAGGTACTTTAACAATAAATAATAACATTGTAGGTCAAAGATTTATTGGTAACTATAATAATCAAATTATGTCTAATCACACTGCCGGACAAAGACAGTATGAACTTTCTTTAACTCTACTTATTACCGATACAAAAATTTGGGATTTATTAAGAGAAGGTGGAGAAAGTAGTCATGGTGCAGGTGGTAATGATAATATTTTAACATTAAAGTTTGAAAGAAATTCTGAAGATTTTGTACAAATACAATTTAAAGATTATATTACTCGTTCTGTTTCTGTACCATATCCTGATGATAAAGGGCCAGTTGAAGTTGAAGTAACTATAAGTCCTAGAACATTACATAATTGTAGTTCTAATAGTAGATGGGCTATTTACCATCTTAATGATTAAGGAGGAATATCAAAAATATAAGATATTCTAGTATTTGAAATTCCACCAACAATCCGTTTGTTTGTTTGTTGGTTATAAGTTAGGTGGAAGAAAATGAATAAAGAAGTAGTAAATGATAAGAGTGTGCTATTTGCACTAAATGAAACAACGATGCATGAATTAAGAGTAAGCCCAAACTCTGAACAAATAATGAAAGTTTGGGTTAAAGAACCGACATGGCTTCAGGTAGAACAAGCCCTGTCTTCTGTAATGGATTTAAATCAACAGACCCAGTCTATGAATTTAGATTTAAATAAAATGTACAGATTTATGGTAGAGAACTTTATAGAGAAAACAGAGCCTTCTCTCAATACTTTAGAACTCTTGAAATTAAGTCCTTATATTGGGAGTCAATTAAAGGAAGTATTACCAAACCCATTCAATGATATGATAACGGAGGCTGATACGGGAAAAGAAAATTAATACGAAAAGCATTAGAGGGAAAAGAAGTTTCTCCCTCTATTGGTTTACGTGTTTTATTATACTCTTATTGTAAAATATTTAGTATAAATCCCAATGATGCAAGACATACATCAATAAAAGACATGTTAGAAATGATATCAATACACACAACAGTAGAAGAAATGAAATCGGATGAAATGGAGAAAATGAGAAAAAAAATGGAGAGATAAGTTTTGACAGATGCATATGAGTCTACTACTAATCTTAGTAAAGCATTAAGTGTTATAGAGGCTCAAACACAGGGAGTTGCCTCTGCTTTTGGAGATGCGGCTGAAAGTAGTAAGGTTTGGAATATTGCATCAAGATTATTATCCGGTTCAGGATTATGGAAATTACAGAATAAAGTTAGAGCAATAGGTAACGTAGTTTTTTTGTATAACAAAAATCTAAGTGGTCAAGCAGAAGCCCAACGTAAAGCGTTGGATGCTCAAGCAGATATGGGTAAAACTCTACAAAGTTTGGCTAGTGATTTAAAAGATGCAGAAAACTTTGGGGGTGGTTTATATGAACAATTTTTGGCGTTTGAAAATCTAAAACATCCTTTTGATGAAATAACGGCTGAACTTAATGCTCAGGAAAAAGCAACTAAAAAATTAGAAGATGCTCAAGCAAGATTACATCAAGTTATGTTAAAAGCAGCCGATGTAGAAGAACTTGGAAGGGTTGGTTCATTTTTAAAAGATAGAGGATTAGGTAAAGATGTAAATATGTTCAAAAAAATCTTTAGTATGGATAGTGCTGCTAGTTTAGTTGGTGGTACTAAAGATAAATTTAGAGCATTAGGAAGTAAAGTTCTTGGAGTATTTTCTATGGTAAAACCTTCTAATTTAATAGGGGCTTTTAAAAATATAGGAACGGGTAAATTTTCTCAATTAGTTGGTATAAGTCTACTTGGATTTTCAGCATTATTGGGTTTTGCTGCTATTGGAACTATTTTGTTTGGTCTTCTTTATCGTAGTTGGCCTACAATTCAAAAGGCGTTAGAAACTGCTGCACCTCAATTTAGAGCCGCACTTGATAATGTAATAAATATTCTAAAAGGTTTATTTGTTTTCTTTAAAGCATTATTTCAAGGTAAATTAAAAAAGGCATTAGTAGACGGGTTAATTCCTGTTCTAACTAATTTTGTTGGTTTATTAAAGAATATATTATTAGGAGTTGGTAAAATAATACTTAATTTGTTATATGCAGGATTTAGAGCACTCTTTAATAAAACACTTGGTAAATTATCTTTCATACCAAAAATGGCTAGAGGTGGAATATCTAGTGGTGGTATGACTTTAGTTGGAGAAAATGGACCTGAATTAGTTACTTTACCGTCAGGAGCAAGAGTACATTCAAATCAAGCATCAAGAGGTATGGGAGGCAATGTCATTAATGTACACGTTAATGGTAGAGTTGGTGCTAGTGATGCAGAAATAAAAGATATTGCAAATAAAGTTGCAAGAGAAATAAACTTACGCATGAACAGAACAGGGGCATCGGCAGGTAGGTTTTAATGAGTGGCGAAAATTTTAGTGAGTTTAGAGTATTCTTAGAATTACAAAGACGTAATGAAATAGATGGTTCTTCTGCTCAAGTAAATAGAATACCTTTGTTTGTTTCAGAGATTGGTGTGAGTACTAATAAAACTGTAATGAATATGGGTGTTCCTTTTGTTGGTATGGTCAGAGGTGAATCACTCAAACTAGCATTCGATGTTGGTATGTCAGAAAAAACAATCAATATATCGGGTACACTTTTAGGACAAAGTATTGCTAAAGATAAGGGTGGTAATCTTAAACAGGTAAATCTAACTTCGTTTGAGATGGCTCAATTAATTCATTCCTATACAGATGCTTCTTCATTACAAGATGACCAAAACATTGCTAAGATAGTTTTCTTAATTCCAAGCCGTGCTAATCATAATTTTGAATATCATACTGGTGTTACTGAAAATACAGATATAAATAATTTACCACTAATTCCTTTTTCTTGGAAAAATAGATTATATGATAATGATTTTGCAGTAGGTGTTGGAGATGGTAAAGCACACTTTACACCTTATTCTGATAACACTAGTGCTACTGTTGGTATGACAGGTTTTATTCGTAGTTTCTCTACACAGATAAATGCACAGGATTTTCCTGCAATAGCATTTAGTTTAGATTTTGAAGAGGCGTTAGTTATAGGAGACAATCCATTCGATTGAGGTGTTACTATGGTTAATGCTTATTCAGGTGAAGCCTACAGATTAGTTTTTCCTATTCTGTCTAATGGTTATTTATTATTAAATTATGATGATACTGTTACACAAATAGAAGGAACTACGGCTACTGTAGGAGGTACAGGAGATACCGCAGGAACACCTACAACAGATACTATTACTGCAACAAGAGAGAGACAGATATGGGGTCATAAAGATTCATTTACATTAGAGGCAATTGTTACTCCTTATGATGTTAATGGGCTTGCTAATAGAGCAACAGGACATGGTGTATTAGATTCAACTAAAACTCCTCCATTTCCTAATGAATCTTTAAGTAACCGAATTACTACATATGAAAGTGTTAGTGTATTACATGATAGTAATTATACAACGCAAAAGATGATGTTATTCTATAACACTAATTTAAAATTCTATTTACAAAATACAACTGACAGTTCATTTAATCAACCTGCTGAATATAAATTAGTTGCAGAAATGACTAGTGGTGGAGTTACTAAAACTATATCTTCTGATGTTGTTATTAGTGCTACAAGTACTTTACATAATTATTATGATGCAGATGGATATTATACTGGAAATAGTACTAGTTTTAAGAAACTATCTAGTAATGCAACTAATGGTACTGGTGGACAGGCTGCCAAAAGAATAAATATTCAAACAGGAGAAGCAGATGCATTAGTAGGTAAAGGTACAAAAGTATACGATTCTAATTTAAATTTAATTGGAGAAACAAGTAGTGTACATAGTGATTCAAGCCGAGATAGAATCACTCTAAAGGCAGATAGATTAACTACAACTACGAGTACTGTATATGTTCCTCAACTTAAAGAAGCAATGTATCTAGAACAAACGTATAAGTTTTCATTAGTATATCTAAAACAAGGTGTTGTTGAATTATATGTTAATAATGGTTTAGTTAAAAGAGAAGTATTTAGTATGGAAACTTTACAATTAGATGCAAGTGATTGTCAAATTGGTAGAGGTACATCAAATCAAGAGCAATTTTATGGGGAACTGTTTGAAATAAGTATGCATACAAGTAAAAAACCTTGTCCTACTTATAGAACTTTAACCCCTAATTATAATAATATTCTTTTCTATTATGCATTTGGGGTCTAAATATGAGTAAATTTACATATCCGGTTAACGCAGGAATACTAGATTCTGCGGTAGTTAGTACTCAAGATGATAGAGTTACAGAGTTTAATAGTGGTAGAGCGTTTAGTAATGTTTCTGTTAATCCTGTATTAAAAACTGTAGGTATAAATACAGAAAATTCTGTTTCATCTAGTTCTTATGTAAATTCTGCTATCTTTACAGAAATAAGAAAGAGTTCTCACATTGGAAGTATTTCTAATGATGCAGTTTCTAGAATAGGTAATAGAATCTTACCTGTTGATAGTAGTCCTAGTAGTAGTGATTTAGCAGTATATGCTACTAATAAAGAAGAGACACATGGATTTAAAGTTAAATTATATGATAGTTCTATTAGTTCTTCTACAACAAATAGGCAATTTAAATTCTCTACAACTGATTATCCTAGTTCTGATTTTGTCGGAATAGATATAGATAATTACGATTATTTTATTTTAATTAATCCCGATATTGTAAGTGTAGGAACAGATAGTGTTAGACCACATTTTGCAAAGATTACAGGTATTGTAGGATTTGATATATTTGGAGATGGATTAGAGTTTAGCCCTAGTTATCCTACAGGTGTTCCTAATAATGCTAAAGTTGAGATATTTAAAGGGCCAGCAAAAACAGATACAGATGTTGTAGCAGTAAGTTATGGCTTAAGAGGAGATGCTGATGCTAGTACACCTAAATATGATGTATTCAATATAGCAAGTAGACCTACTTTCTATTTCTATAATGAGAGATTAGATGAAGATGACCAATTAGATTATACAACAAAATATACTGTAACTGTATTACGTTGGTGGAATTATGGTACTTCTATTACTGTAAGTGGAGTCAAAGCACATGCTCAGTTTGATGAAGGTAATAGTACAAATCCTGATGATAGTGGTAGTAAAAATATAAACATTGCTTCAATCGGAGGTCAAAATCCATCAACTATATATAATAACTTAAATGAAGGAATGTCTATATTTGATAGTAATGGGATATACTTAGGTAATATTGAAAATAAGTTTTTTGTTACTACAACTGGTGGGATTAGTACAACTAAAGATTATTTTCATTTAGATTTTGCTAGAGTCGCTATATCTGCTGCCTCTAATGTTACATTAAAAATAGGAAAAACAATTCAAAATATTGTATTTAGAACAGAGTCTAAGTTTGGAGATACTATTCAGAATATAGGTAAACATAGATTAGATGCAGTGCTTGTAGATGCAAATAGAGATTTAGATGATGCAGGTAAACAATATAATGATGCAGGAGTAACTGAGTTTAATCCTATTAGATGGCATAAAGCATTTCCTAGAATGCATAGACAGGCTGCTAATCTTCTAGTTGTAAGTAGTGCCGTAGATGGTGGGATGACAGGCCCAAGTAAATATTTAACATTTGAAAAATCTGAATTAAAGAATGATAAAATACCTGTAGTACAAGGTTCTAATCTAAATAATCCTAAGAATAAAATGACTAAAATAGCACAAGTAACTTATTTAGATAACAGTGGTGTTGGACATAAGAAAATAAAAGAAAATGAAATTCTAAAAATGCGTAAGACTACCTTTACTGATAATCTAGGGTTTAAACAAATACAAGGAAGAACTACTATAGTTAGCAATGTATTTAGAATAATGGATTTAGATAGTAATTATGATTTAAAAAGTATTCTAGCAGAAAATTCTATTGTTAAAATTAAAGGGTATTATTATGTGGTTGATACTGTTGCTACTAAAGTTAGAGATTCAGCAGGAGACTATCAACAGTTTACTATAAAGGCCAAAAGAGAAGAAGGTGCTAACACATGGACAGTTAGTTCTACTCCTGAAGCGGCAGCAGGAAATAACCATCCAATTTCTGTTGCCGGATATACACATGTTCTAAATGTTAAATTTAAGGCTGATACAGAATATGACATTAATCAAAATAGATTAACATTGAATGGTAGAACAATAGATAAAGAAGATGCTAAATTATACAATGCAAGATGTACATTTAAAACATTCAGTGCTCATGAAAATAAGATTGATTATATTGATAAAGTGCATAAAGTAATAAAGTTACAAAATGAAGATACTAAGTTTTATCAAAGCACAGGTAGAAGATTAAATTACTATAATGGAGGATATGCCATACATGAAGAAGTGTTTAGTGGTGTAATAGAAGATATACAAACCATGACTGAGAATGGGGTAAATGCTATTACAGTTACAGGTAGAGATGATGTATCTAAGTTCTTATCTAAAACAATTAACAGGAATTTAGTTTCTAGTGATGACTTAGTGATGAGTACTATGTCACCATATACAGGAACAGTTGAGGTGTTTAAGAAGACAAACGGTACAAGTCTAACGGGTAATAGTAGTAATATGTTGGTAGGTAAAGTTGTAAAATTAAATGCTACAGGTGGAGTTGTTAATAAATATGAAATTGTAGTAAATCAAGCCGGAGAACTATTAGGAGAAGTTGTTAGTATTGATGGAACAGATATTACTTTGGCTCATACGATTTGTGAAACACCAACAACATCAACTACTGCAATAAAACACTTTGACCCCTTTGTAGATAATACTCGTTTGATATCATTCAAATCTTTACAGACTAATACTGCTCATACTGATACAATTAATGATTTTGCTTCTTTTAGTGAGAAAGGGTTGATATTTGATAAAGGTATTAAATTAGATGGTAGAGTTCCTAGTCATACTATTATTGATGTACAAGGTTCTTCTAATACAGGAGATAATTTTGATGACAAGACATTGGGCTATGATGTAAGTTCGATACGAAGTGTTTCTACTAACGATGCTTCTCATGCCTTTTTCATTGGAAACGAAGATGGTATTGTCAATGAAATAACAAATTATAATTCTTTAAATTCAGAATCCTTTGTAGTAGTAGAAGTAGATGAACAGAGCGAATCTGAAACAGTAATATCTGTTGCCCCTAAGATGCCTATTGTATTAGGAAGAATAGATACAAATACATCTGACACTAGAGGTAATACACATATCTACATGGTAAATAATAATATTAATACGGGAGGATATATACATCGCTTACCCGATACCTTTGATGGAATATATCATCCAAAGGAAACAATTAGATATTGGGATTTACAAACCTTTGAAGCGGGTACATTAAGAAGAAAATCTGATACTATTTATAGTGAAGGAAGTAAACAACAGAAAATACAAGGCTATGCAGTGGGATATGGTGTAACAGTAACAGGTACGGTTACTGACCCTGCGGTAACAGTGAATAATAAACCCATACTAGGTAGTAATACAATACAAGGATATACTCAAAGAACCGCTTTTTATGGCAATCAAGACTTAATAGAATCATATGCTTATGATATGGTCAACAAAGAATATGATATTATATATAGTGCATTTGAGCAAATAGACCCTAGAACCATTCCTTATGAATTATTAGCCGTTGGTGATATATATCCATTATCTAAATTAAGATGGAATAATCTTGGTTTTCATAATATGAGTTATGACCAATTTGGAATCTTATTAGAATCTAAAGCAAGTGTTACAGGTTCTACAACTCATGAATTATATAATGGAAAAACTAAACAAACTGTCAAAACCGACAATATGTTTGAAACAGGACAGATACAAAGTGCTACACAGACAACTAATCAACTTAGAAGATGGGGAGTCATTAAACTCATAGAAGCAACATTTGATTGGCACTTTAATCCTGTAGATTTTGAATCATTAAAACCTTCTGAAGAAATACCTACTATTCCATATTTTGATTATGTTATGTTTAATACACCTGTTGATGATAATGGAGAAATTGAGTTTTTGGCAGACGGTAGTGTACAGGATGAAAACGTGACAGAATCAGAAGGAGATATTTTTTATGATGAACATTATATTGGTCTTAATCCAACAGTAGGTACTTCAACAAATAGATTTTTTATTAGTGGTGGTGCTACTAGTAATATTGACCCTAATGGGTTTGTTTGTTCTATTGGTAGTGAAAGTAATAGTACTAAATTTAAAGCACACAATGGTTTCAATTCACCTTTATTAGGAAATACAAGATTCGGTAATGCATCAGGAAAAGATTTGTTGAGGTTTGATGGTAATTCTGCGGTAAAAGGAGTAGAAAGATTTAGAATACATAGAACCACTGATTATTTAATTGATAATTTAAACACTACTACTGATAATACTATAATTACAGACAGAAGAGATGCATTAAAAAACATAAGATGGACAGATGTTTTCTTTACAAGAAGGGGTAGCAAAGCAACTTCTAATTTTAGATTTGGTAGATTATCCGACGGTGGTGATGAATATGAACCACCAAATGTTATACTACCAATAATTGCAGAAGAAAAATTAAACACTGGAAATAATGAAGACCGAACATTTAGTCCATTTGTACACGGAACTAATTGGGGTTCAGGAGCAAGACATTTTCATCATATGTCAAGAGTCATTGCAGCATTAGTTGAAAGGTATAAAAGTGATAATACATATTTTGATGTCTTAGATAAATATGGTATGGGATTAACTAACACTGCTTCTCCTAGTTTTGCCCATCCATATGAAAGTTGTATTGGTGTGTTTAAAGATATTAGGTTAGCGGAAACTGATAGTCAAGTTAAGTTAGATAAATTATCTATTTCTTCTGCTCCGTTAGAATTAGATACTGATGCTAATTATGCCGATTATATAAATGGAGTGGGTAATACATTAGACCAACTTACACGTACATCTTTTATACAATCTTACCCTAATAGTAAAACTCTTTCTATGATTGGTACAAGAACTAATGGAGATTTTCTTGGAGACAAGAAGGCTATTGCTAATGGGGTTAATGCAACTCATGCGGCCTGTAATTCAGGAGATGGAATTGTTTGTTCTGCTCAAATGTTAGTTAAACCCGTTTTTAATTTAACACATGGTAGTGGTGGGGTTACTGTATCTAATGCTCAACTAACCTTTGTACTGAATGCAGATACACAACATGCTTGGTTAAGTTTTATGCCTGATTTGACAGGATATTATATGGTATCAGAATCTCTTAGCAATATATCTACAATTGTAGACACTAGTGGCAATAATGTTGCTGAAGCAGGAAATTTAAGAACAGACCCCGATGGTGGGTTTCCCGCAGATATTCATAAAATAATAAGCCATACAGTTTCTACATTACCTACTACATCTAGTATTGAAACTCATACTATTACAGTAGATGCTAATTTAACTATAGATAGTAATAATAAAAGATATAGATTAATGAGGATTTCAGAAACTACCTTTGAAGGTCACGAAGATAAAATAGAATTTAATGTAATGAAACAAAGAATACCCGCTTTCAATTGGAAAAAGGGAGGACAAGATGATAATAATTTAGAATACCAAGAATCCGTATATGAAATGCATTTATTATTAGATATAGACAATGCTTCAACATTTATTGAAAGAAGAACTAATACTACTGTAGATGACAATTTTACTAATGGTGAAACTATAGAGACATACATTACTGATGGAAATAATTCACAGAGAAAAACATTGACAATTTCTACTACTAGAAAGAAAGGTAATGACGATTCTGCAACTCAAGCAGGATTAGTAATATCATTTAGTGGTTCTCTTACAGGTAATGGTGTTGTATCTTTTGGTGAAATATTTGATATTAAATTAGGACAAAGGCCGAAAATAAAGAATATACAACATTGTCATATAGGTAGTTCGTATAGAATAGGAAGTAATATAGAAAAGGAAGTAGAAAATATTGTGAAAGATGCAGGGTTAATATATGATAATTCTAAGAGTTTTTCAGAATTTACAGGAAATGTTGTTAACAGTGTAAATAGTTTAACTATCACATGTCTTGAAACTGTTGCAAATATAACTGCCGGAGATATATTATATTCAAAGGATGGACATTTGATAGGTAAAGTAGCCTCTACAAGTGGGGCTACTGTTGTTATTGATACACAATTATATTATACACCAACACAATATGATGAATTGATTAGAATAAATAAAAGAACATTTATTTCATCTTTAAACTTAGAAGATATAGATGTATTTACTGCTCTTAATACATTGGTAAATAAGAAAGGACTCGATTATACATTAAAGGGTAAAAAGATTATAACAAGAAATCTAGATGATATTAGTAGTTTAAGAAAGTACTCAGTTGGATATCTAGAGGCTAATAGATTAATTAGTGTAGAAAGTAATACTTCTCTGTTTGATAAAGCAAACAAGGTCATAGTTGTTGGAGATAAAATAAGAACAGAAATAACTAGCCCTGTAAAAGGAACTGATAAAGTAATTAGAATAGTAGATTCTTCTATTAAAGATATAACTGAAGCAAATCAGATTGCACAAGAAACTCTGAAAGTACACAATGGAGAAAGTAGAAAAATCACTTTAACATTAGATAAAAAAGGATTAGAATTATTAGAAGCAGGTGATATATTAACTTTGAATTTCCCACAACATAATATTCCTAAAGCAGATTATCAAGTGTTTGAAATTGAAAATGTATTGGCAGGTGTAATGAAAGTAACAGTCGGAACATTTGACAAAACAATTGCAGAAAGACTTAGTGAAATATCATTACAACAAAAGAAGTCTAATATTAGTTTAATGAAAAAGGATGCTTTAATTGTAAGTGCAGGTTTAGCATTGTTTGATTCTATTAATATTAATTTTATTAGTGTAAAGTATGACATTACTAGTACAGTTGTGGAGAATCCAAACTTAGGTTTTGATGACACAGTTGGGTTTACTGAAACCGTAAACTTTGATACACAAACTAGTCTTATATCGCATTATGATGATGAGATAATTCGGAGAGCAAGAAAATATACGGACATGATGGAGGATTAAAAATGATAGTAAACGCAGGAAAAGATGAGATAGCAGTAAGTTATGTTGCAGTAAATTATAGAACAATAAAAGTAGGAACAGGTGGAGATGATACTGCTGCATCTCAAACAAAATTAGACTCTATTATTACACAAACTAATGGCAGTGAATTAACTAAAACTGTTATACCATCAGTAATAGGTTCACAACTAACATGGACAGTAAGTTTTACAGGAACAGAATTAGGAACACAAGGAGTTGCAGAACTAGGTATATTCCATTCTACATCGGATAAACTCTTGAGCCGAGTTACATTCGCTAATACCGGAGTCGTACCGTCTACAGATACGGTTACGTTTCAAATAACATTGGAGGTGAACTAAAATGGTACAAAATAATCCTGATTTTCTAAGTACAATGAGTACTAACCCTACAACTAGATTAGCAGATGGAGCAGATAATATTCACAGTTTAATTTTTGCTCAAATGAATATTGCTACTTCTGATAATAGAGTTATAGATGGATTTAATATTACTCAAAATACAAGTGGTACATATACTACTTATGCAGTTAGTTTGGGTTCAATCTTTAGAGATGGTTTGTTAGTTTCTATTGCTGCTACAACTTCTAATTTAACTGTTGAAATTGCTCAAAAAACTTTTGATTGGTATGGTGTATTAGTAATAGCAGATGGTACAGAAAGTGGTGAAAGTGAAAATGATTATGTTATTAGAACAGGAGCATCTAGTGGTTCTTCTGCAACAGTTTCTACACTAGAAGGTGGAGATATACCAATCGCAGTTATTAAATTCGCTGCAAATCAATTAGGAGTAGAAAATCAAATACAATATTTGGCTCATGGACAAACCGTTAGAGAACTTTCTATTGTAAATGAAGCAGGTGGTGTTCCTTCAGAAACATTAAGAATAAATAAAACAGGTACAATATCTAAGATTGCTTCAGGAAGTGTTGCAGGAACATTAACATTACCCGATGCTACAGGAACTATTGCTCTAACAAGTCAAGCATATGTTCACCCTAACCATAGTGGTGATGTAACTTCTAGTGCAGATGGTGCTACAACTATTGCTGCTGATGCAGTAACTTATGCTAAAATGCAAAACGTATCTGCTACTAATAGAATATTAGGAAGAGATTCTTCAGGAGCAGGAATTGTAGAAGAGATTACACCTGCCAATTTGCGTACCATGATTAATGTTGAAGATGGAGCAACTGCTGACCAAACAGATGCACAAATAGAAACTGCATATAATAATCAAGTTGCAGCAGTTAGTTCACAAGAAAAAACAGATGGAACTGTAACTGCAATTAGAAGATTTACTCCTGCTGATATTCACAGTATGATTGATACACACGGTTCAGATACTAATACAGATGTAGATGTTTCACTTGCTAATCTAAAAACTAAATTAAACAGTGATTTTGGTGGAAACTTTACGATAGGTAATCAAAGTGATGATACTGCAATAATTAGTGGTCATCTAACCGTTGGCGGTAATTTAACAATTCAAGGTAGTACAACTACTATTAACACTGAAACAGTTGCCTTACAAGATAATATTTTATTATTAAATAGTAATTCTGCTAATACTCCTAGTGAAAATGCAGGATTAGAAGTGGAACGTGGTAATTCTGCGAATGTAAAATTAAGATGGAACGAATCTACAGATAGGTGGCAATTTACAAATGATGGTTCTGCTTACTTTAATTTACCAACTACCGCAGAATTAGCAAACCCATATACTCACCCCAATAGTATTGTTGCTAATTTAGACCTTAGTGGAGCAGAAGTATTGGATACATTAGTGACTAATGCTACTGGTCATATTACCGCTATGACAAAGAGAACATTAACTAAGGGAGATTTAGGATTAGGTAATGTAGAAAATACGGCTATCTCTAGTTTTACAGGTACAAGTAACATTGCAACTGTAGGAACTATAGGAACAGGAACATGGCAAGGTACTGCAATTGCAACTGCTTACATAGCAGATGATGCAATCACTTTGGCTAAATTAGCAGATGATGCAGTAGGTGTTAACCAATTAGCATCTAATGCAGTAGTTAATGCAAGTGTTGCTTCTAACGCTGCTATTGCACAAAGTAAGATAGATGGTTTATCTACTTCTTTAGCAGGTAAAGAACCTAGTCTTACAATTGGTCTTGGATTAAATAGAAACAGTGCAACTTTATCTTTAGATATTAATTCATTAACAAATGAAAATGCTATCCATAGAACTAATGATACTTTAGCCTTTTATGATGCTGATGGTAATACAACCAAACTAAGAAAAGTAACACTAGAAAATATACTAAGTAAATTAACTTCTGCTGATATTCCTGCTGATGCTATTACGGGAGCAAAAATTGCTGATGATGCAGTTGCAGCAGAACATATAGCAAGCGATGCTATCGTAAATGCTTCTGTAGCAAGCAATGCAGCAATTACTGCTGATAAGTTAGCAGATGAGAGTGGTACTAATTCTTCTACAAAAAAGATATTTACATATGGTGAACAACAAAAACTTGCAGGTATTGCTGCAAATGCAAATAACTTTGCTTTAACAAGTGGTGCAGTTACCAATGCTCATCTAGCAGGTAGTATTACAAATGCTAAATTATCAAACTCTTCTGTTACAGTTAACAGTAATGCAGTAGCACTAGGAGCAAGTATTACATTAGACACAGATGATATTGGAGAAGGTAATAACAAATACTATACTGATGAAAGAGTAGATGATAGAGTTAATGCTTTAATTACGGCAGGAGAAGGAATAGATACTTCATATGATGATAGTTCTAATGCTTTGACTATATCTGCTGAAGATGCTACAAGTTCTAATAAAGGAATTGCATCATTTAATAGTAATGATTTTTCTGTTGATAGTGGTGTGGTGAGTGTTAAATTATTTGGTATTCAGAGTTCACAATTAGCCAGTGGTATACCGCAAAGTAAAGTAACTGATTTAGTTTCTAACTTAGCATCTAAAGTAGAAGATTTGAGTGATTTGAGTATAACTGCTACTGCCGCAGAAATAAACATACTAGATGGAGTTACGGGTGTTTCAGCAACAGAAATAGGATATCTTGATGGAGTTACATCTTCTATACAAACTCAATTAAATACAAAATTATCAACACTTTCTGTATCGGGATTAAGTGATGTTAGTTCAGGATTAATTAATAGCATTGCAAGTAACAATACAACAACTCAAATTCCTAGTGCAAAAGCCGTTTTTGATTTAGTTACAAATGCTGAAAATCTAACTAGAACATATGTTGCTGATTTTGATGATGTAGAAGGTAATGCTAACAGTAAAACTTTACGATTAACTTCTAATCAAGGTGAAACAGATGAAATATTCTTTTCAGCAGGTAATGGTATAAGCATAACTAAAAGTGCAAATAACCAAGCATTAACATTTATTAATACTAATTTTGGTAATTTAATTACAGGTGCAGCATTTAGTGAAGGTTTACTAACTCTTACACAAAATGATAGTAGTACATTAACTGCAACTGTTCCCGATGCTACAACTTCTGCTCATGGTTTAATGACTGATACACAGTTTGACCAATTAGCAGCAAACGTATCT
>Ga0098060_1000093_pt1 | contig 41427 bp, 49 predicted proteins | sample 21_taG_FD_77063 | JGI IMG/M metagenome (GOLD analysis project Ga0098060, IMG submission 77063) | Marine viral communities from the Subarctic Pacific Ocean - 21_ETSP_OMZ_AT15319 metaG | ecosystem: Environmental > Aquatic > Marine > Oceanic | place: Pacific Ocean | collected 2015-01-19 | reverse complement strand
GATGAGAACACGTCGTATGATTCAGACATTAGTTGTTGCAGGTGTTTCATATTACATCGGATATAAAGTCGGTGAAGATTCTTGGATGGATAAGAAAAAAGATGGTGATAAAAAACCAATTATTTGGAGAGATAAATGATTAGAATATTACCGATACTATTAGTATTCTTTGGTTGTGCCGCTTCGGTATCAACTGAACAATATGTTGGTGAATTTGAAAAACAAAAATCTTTGGATGAGATTGAAGTAACCAAAGTAGATGGATTGAAACTATACGATTTAAAATTCAATAAGGAGTTAGAACAACAATATCCTGAACTCGCTGAGAAACGAGTTTCTATGGGTTTAGTTCAAGAACTTCAAAACGTCATATCTTATGTTGGTAGATTTAATCTGATTGAAGCTGAGAGAGATATGCAGTTGTTGATTATGAATGACTTAAAAGCTAACAACGCTAAGATTACAAAAGCAAAATATTCAGCTAGTGTAAGTATCTATGATTTCGGTGTAAATCTAAAAGAAGAAGTCAAAGCAGGTAAGGTTGAGACAATCAACGAAACATTTGTTGGTATACAGGTAAAACTTATCAACAATGAAAATACACAATATGTCGTAGGTAGTGGAAGAGGAACGGCATCAACCATAGGTAAAGGATTCTTGATGAACCCTAATATGGCTTGGAATCAAAGTTCACTCAGTTCCGCATCAAATAAAGCTATGGAGACAGCCGTAGTCAATGTTATAAAAGCTATTGACAGAAGAGGTTGGTAAAATGAATGTGGCAGAGGTTATTAAGTTTACTATTACTACTGAGTAGTGTCTCTGCCCAATCATTCTTTTATAGTTATATAGACCCGTGTGAACAAACAACTGTAAGAACATCTACAATCTTACAGAATGGTGTTCAAGGTTTTCAAGTTACATATTACAATCGTACAAAATTTTTTACGTTAGAACAAGTATTGGGTGGTGAGTTAGAACAATGGACTCAAGATGTATACAATGATTTTGAAAAGTTATTTCCTTGTGCTGTAAAGGTAGCTGAAGAGATACTATCTTCGGTTATAGCCGATAACGTTTCTGAACAATTTACTAAGAGTGATATCAGTAACGACCCGACACAGGTGAACTACGCTATACGTTCTACTCAAGGTGAAGAAAGATGGGTAACTCAGTTTAATAGTGTTTATACTGCGACATCATTTGATGGTAATAGTAGACACGATGGTAACTTCAACTTTACCGATGATTTTAGGAAAACATCATTTACATATGGTAGAGGTTTTAGGTGGAAAGCTAAAAAACAGAATGTACAATTATCCACAAGTGGATTGACATATAGAACGTTTGAGGGTTGGGATTGGTTATTGAGTGCATCAGCAGCTAAATCTCTTGTTAAGAAGAACTCGGAAGCTGCTGTAATAACAGGTAGTTATGGAAGTGTGAGTGGTGTAGGATTTGGTAATATAACTGCATTATATGCTATGAGATACCCAGCTCAGTTTACGTTTGGTGAGGTAACGTTCTCAAATTACATAGCATACACACTATTGAGATATTATGAAGGGAATATTGAAGGTGGTAGATATTTATTCTTGAGAAGTCCTATAATATTTTTTCCTACAATTTCGTTTGATTGGAAAGTAGGAACAGCATTTACATTTAACGTAGGTATATCAATGGGATATAACACAGTAGTAAATGATTATGGTGATAGGAATAAAACCATATCAGTATTATTTGGAACTTATTTTTAGGAGACAAAAATGAAACGTAGATTTTTAATTTTCTTATTACTTGGTTTCGCTATGATGGAAATAGCATCAGGTCAAGGTGAGATTATGCGTTCAAGATTAGAACGTGAAAATGAACGTGATAAACAAAGACAAGAACAAAAAGAATCTGCATTACCACAACCTGCTATATTAGGTGAGGACTTGATTGTACCAACACTAAAGATTAGTGAGTTTGTTAGGGTGGCAGAGAATACAGGTATCAAAGACGACAGAGTAACAATGGGTGTTCGTCAATTACTTGAAGAACAATTTCAAGAAAGTAGTTATCAGTTAGTAGATACCGATAACGCTAACTTTGTAGTATCAGCTGAGATTGTATGGGTTGGTAGACCCGATGAAGCATTTAGTATCATAGGTATATTCAATCGTAGAAAATCTGAAACGGAAGTTCGTATGAATGTATTAGTAAAAGAAGTGGCTACAGGTAGAGTTATTACAGGTAGAGGTGTAGGAACAATCACAACTGATATCCAAGCAGCAGGTTTACAGATTGAAGAAGATTTACCATTCAACCGTAGTGAGTTTGGTGGAGCAGTAAGAAAAGCATTAGTAGAAGCTACAAAAGATTTGAAATGATAAAACATCTCAAAGAAAATAATATGGGATATTGGGAACATTGGTGGAGAGCTATGAAGATTAGTGGAGCACTTTTTATTCACGCTTGGTTTCCAAATATACTGAAAGATTACGCAAGCGAGGAGTTATCTAAATGAATAAAGAAACTATATTTGGTATAGTAATAAATGTTTGTTTTGTTCTAACTATATTTGCTGTCAGATATTACTTTGTAAAACAAGAATATGATTTCTTAGTTAATGACAGTCAAAGACAAGAAGAACTAATAGTAGAAAACGAATTTACTATTGATACATTAAAAACTGAAGTGGCTAAACTTAATAAGTATAATGTAAAACTTATTAATGAAATGCAAGATGTAAAAACTAATTATTATGAAAGAGTTCGTTGGGAAAAAGAATACGAACAACGATTAAAAAACCTTAGAGAATCTCTTGATTCAGTAAAGTTTGAAGTATCATTAGGTGAAAGTGGATTAATACCTTTTGAAAAAGAATTTGGTGTACAAGATAATTATTTAAGGATATTCGGACGTACAGGTGTAAAGATTAAAGACAATAAAATTTTAGACTCTAAAACTGATTTGTCTTTTGATGGTGAAATTAAAATGGGTGCACCTGAAATAGAAAAATTAGGTGAGTATGAGTTTAAAGCTGTACTACCAAGTAAATCCTTTGATGGATTAAGACTTTCGGGTGGAGAGAGTAAACCTATAGCTTTAAAACCACCAAGAAACCAAATATCTTTTGGTCCTATGTTGGGTGTAACTTACAACTCAATTACAGGATTAACAGAACCTATTTGGGGATTTGGTATAACCTATAACTTAGTAAAACTTTGGGATTGGAAATGAGACTAACTGAAAAACAAATAGGAGTTATCAAAGATAATCTTTGTATTCATTGTGGTAATCCTGTAAATGAAGATTTAAGAAATTGGTTTAAACAAAAATGGGTGAATATCGGTAAGAAAGATAAAAGTGGTAAACATCCTGCTTGTGGTACGAGTGGTAAAAAACGTGGGTATGCTAAATGTGTTCCTGCATCTAAAGCAGCTTCGATGAGTAAGAAAGAAAAAGAATCTGCAACTCGTAGAAAAAGAGCAGCACAGAATAAAAGAGGTAGAGGTGGTAAACAGGCACCAGGACAAGGTAAAAAGCCAGTAAGAGTATCAACACACACAAAACGTAGTGGAAAGAAAAGTGGTACAGGAAAAGCAAGCTAATCCAAGAATCCCAAGAAAAAAAGGACAACGCCGTAATTCTAAATCACATTCTGATTTATACACGGATGAAAATCCAAAAGGTACAATTAAAGGATTAAAGTTTGCTACAGTAAAAGATGCAAAAGCATCAGTAAGTAAAATTAGTGGTAGTGGTAAATCACACGCACATAAGATACAAGCGGCTGTAGCTATGGAACAACGAGCTAGAGAAATGGGTAAGACTGCACAAGCTGCTGTTTACAGAGTTTACATCAATAAGATGAAAAAGAAAACTAAAAAAAAGAATGAGGTAAGCAAGCATACTGTAAACAATAAAACCTACTTAACAAATGAGTTTGATTGTGGATGTGTAGATATTTATAGAGTAGAGAGGATTAATGAAAAATGGAGTCAAAAATACAAAAAAAGTATTAATTGCAGTAATCCAAAAGGATTTTCACAAAAAGCACATTGTGCTGGAAAAAATAAGAGAGGTTAACTATGGATAAAAAATTAGCAGAAGAAAAACTAAATTTATTCTTAGAAAAAAATGTTCCAACAAACCCAAGTAAGTGGGCTTACTATAAGGCACAAGCTAAGAAAAAGTTTGATGTATATCCAAGTGCATATGCAAATGGTTGGGCAGCAAAACAATACAAAGCCGCTGGTGGTGGTTGGAGGAAAGCTTAATTATGGAAGTATTTGTAGAATCTAGTTCAAATGGTAAATTAACAACAACACATCTATTTTATGAAGAAGATGGTAAACCCTACGGATATACTTTTGAGTTCGTAAATGATTTAACTGAAGCAGAGTATCAAGGAAGAAAAGTAAAACTTGGTAAGATTATGCAGGGTGATGCTAAAAAGTTTAAAGTTTATGTAAAGAATCCAAAAGGTAATGTTGTTAAAGTAAACTTTGGGCAAGGTGGAGATGCTAAAGGTGGTACAATGAGAATTAGGAAATCAAATCCTAAAGCTCGTAAATCATTTAGAGCTAGACATAATTGTGATAATCCAGGACCAAGACATAAAGCCAGATATTGGGCGTGTAGGACTTGGTAATGGCTTTTAAAGATATATTCAAAGACGAAAACGAATTTAATGAAAAAACTATAATCGGTTTTATGTCATTCGCTGTAATGACTATATACAGTATCACAGATTTGGTAACAGGCTATATGGGCTTAGAGTTACCAATCAATGATTTTGTGTATAATAGTTTCCTTTACATCACTTTAGGTTGTTTTGGCATAGCTGGTGTAGAGAAAGTAATGGGTAATAAGGATGCCAAATAGTGAAGCTAAAAATAGAAAAAAGAAAAGAGCTGCGTTAAACAAAGAATTAGCAAGAAAAGGTCGTACAGCTAAACAATATAAAAAATGGTTGGCTAAAAATAAAGATAATCAACCTACTTTTGGAAGAAGATGATAAAAATATCAAAACTAACTGAACTTGCTACTATGGTGTATCACAAGACACCAAAGAAAAAACATCTAAGAAAGATGGAAATGAATACGCCAAATTTTTTAGATGTCATCATTCCACGTCAATTTCCACCATCAAATGAAAGTCGTTCTACATATCAAGAACTAAAGAAGTTACAATCAGTAGATAGAGATGATGATTATGTAAAAAAGTTTGATAACGTTGATAAAGTTTACGTAGATTTATTAGAAGAGTTTGGGGTGTATACAAAAAAATTAGAAAAACTAATAAATACAGCCCTAAAAGAATCAACAAAATTTATTCTCAGAGAGAAGTTTAAACACAACCGTCCAAGACCACATCAACTAGCTGAGTTCTATGGTATGGATTTAAATGGTACTGAATTAGATAGTATGAAAACACCATCGTTTCCAAGTGGACACGCAGCGCAAGGTTATCTTATAGCTGAATTATTGAAGTTACGTGTACCACATATGGGTACTGCTTTAGATGATTTAGCAGAGAATATAGCTTACTCAAGGATAGTTGCAAAAGCACATTATCCATCAGATAAAGCGTATGGTAAAAAATTTGGTAAAAAGTTATCTATGTTTTTTAGAGAAAATTTAAATGAAGAGTTTGGCGCACCTACAGGAGTTTTACCATCACCAAGTCGTAAGATGGTTAAGAAGATGAAAAGAAAAGGACACACTTCAGTACCTTATGGTAGTGGTTACAAAAAATTCAAAGAAGCCTTTGCAGTCAGAGGTAACAAGGTAGAGAAATTTATTACTGGTAAGAATGTTACATATAAGGGTAAGAAGTATAAAGAGATAGAGTATGAGTTAGTAAAAGTAGATAATTCTCAAAAAGCAGTCTTACTAAGAATCTTATCACCTAAAAAATTATTTGGACAAAAGGTAGCTGTGAGATTTCAAACACTTAGAAGAGGTCCTTTTTTTAAAACCGATACAAGTAAGGGAATAAAAGAATCAATAGATTTACCACGTGGGATGGAACTTGGAAAAGTATTTACAGGTCACGGATTTGCATTTGAAGCTGTGGATAAAGTTAAAAAAGTAGTTGCTATATATCCAGGTAGATTCCAACCATTTGGTCCTCATCATAAAAAAGTTTATTTGGCGCTGAAGAAAAAGTTTGGTGATGCATACATCGTTACTTCCAATATAAAATCACCACCAAGACATCCTATGAACTTTGCAGAGAAAAAAGCACATATGGTTAAGATGGGAATACCAGCAAATAGAATTGTTATGGATAATCCATATAATCCAGCTAAGCTAACTAAAACATTTCCAAAAGATACAGCAGTTGTTTTTGCAGTTGGTGCAAAAGATAAAGGTAGATTATCTGCTGGTAAATACTTTTTAGATTATAATAAAAATAAAAATAACTTAGTGGGTTATCAAGATAATGGTTATGTAATTCAAGCACCTCACGTATCCGTTAAAGTAGCAGGTAAAGAAGTAAGTGGAACGGTTATGAGACAAGTGTTAGGAAGTGATAAAATTAAACCAGAACAAAGGAAAAAATTATTCAAACAATTATTTGGTTATTATGATGAACGTCTATATAAGATGATGATAGGTAGTTTCTAATGAAAACATTATCAGAAGATTTAATAAAAAGGTTTCTAAAAGAATCCACAATAAATAATTCTGCCTTTATTGATGATGCTCCACCTACATTTTATAAAAGTTTTAGTGAGTATAGGGATAAATCAAAACAATGGTTAGATGGGTTGTATTCTGAATTAGGTTGGCAAGTAGTTGATTATATGATAAGTGATGGTGCAGAAGATCCTGGCTTTGATTACAAACTTAGATATAGGGCGTTAGGTTCACCTACTTTCGGAGATGCTGGAACTAAACGTGGAGCAAAACAATCAGTTACTTTATGGAAAAAAAGAAAACAAAAAGAATTATCTCAGTTAGGTTGGGAAGTTGTAGCTTGGTTAGGAGAAAAAGAAGCCTATAAAAGTGTTATTGGAACAATACTTGCGCCAGGTGCTAATCAAAAAAGAGAGGTATCTGAAAATAAAGTTCAAATGTTTTCTAAAGAATGGTGGTTAGAATCTTTAAAAACAGAAGATGATGTTGTTAAGAATAAAAAGACTGGTAGTACCTATGTTGTAAAAAAACACAATCCTAAAACACAAGATATAGTAAAAAAAGATACAACATCTAAAATAGTTAAAACAAAACCTTACTCAGATGAACAAGCTGAAGAAGAGGTTGGTGAATATTTTGAAAATGATTTTGCTTTTAAATCTATGCCAGGTTTAGCTAAAGATGAAAATGATTTAAAACAAAAGATATTAGATGCTCCTGAAGAAACTTTATCTAATAACGATTTAAAAAATATGATGAATACAGATGCAGCTGATGTAGCTAAATCTGATAACCCGATAAAGTATGCTAAACAAAAAGCTATAGAGTATGATAAGAGTTGGGATTATATAACTAAGAATATCAAAAGTGGCGCAGCTCAAGAAGCTCCTATTGCAGTTAGAGATAAAAATGGTAATATGTGGTTATTAGCAGGAAATACACGATTGATGGCTCAAACAGCTTTTGGTAATAAGATACCCGTTAAAGTAATAAATTATGATAAAGAAATAAAAGAACCTAAAACAGAAATCAAAGAGGACTTACTAATAGAGGGTATGACTTTAGAAGAGGGAGTAAAATTTGATAATTTTTTAAAAGATTTAGCTAATCGTGGTAAACAACCATTAGAAAAAATTAGAAAATCGATGATGAACAAAAATACTCTTTCTGTAGCTAAACTAAATAACTTTAGTGTAGACAAACTATTTCAGAATGGTAGAAAAGGGTTTCAAGCATATCAAAAAATTATCAACTATGTTCCTGATAAATTAGCTAAGAATTTAGCTAAAACAAAATTAGGACAGAAAAAAGAAAAAGGATTAAAAAAATTAGATAACTTTTTACAAGAACATCCAAAGTTAAAAAGAGTTATGGGTATGGGTGCAGCGGCAGCGGTAACTTATGCTTGGACAAAGATGACGTTTATTGGAGATCCAGAATACGATTTAGATTTATCTTCAGCAGCTACAGCAGCTGCTACAGGTGATGTTTCGTTTAGTGATTTATTTGCTGGTGAAATGGGAACTAAGTTTTTAGTACTTACTGCAGTTGGTGCCACTACAGGTTTAACTGCACCTTACGTAAAAGCTTTTGGTAGTGTTGGTACGATGGCTGCAGGACTAAGTTTTGGAGCTTTTAGAGCCTATAAGAAAAGAAAAGAATCTAAAGTAGATAAACAAAAAACAAAAACAAAAAGTCCTGATGTAGTGAAAAACCCAAACCCACGTGGTAGAAAAAAGATGATATCTACACAAAGTGCAGTTAGGTGGGTAGCAAAAAACAAAGGTAATAAAGCAGCTTTAAAATATGCAAAGAGTTTATCGGAGGTAAGTAAAACAGGCACCCCAAAAGGTTCTGAAGAAATTGGTGGGTATAAAGGATTTGTGGATGAAAAAGATTACGAATCTTACAAGAAGTGGATTTCAAAATCACTTCGTGTTCAATTACTTGAGGGTGGTGCTGCTGGACATATGAATCATCCATTTGATGATGCTGATTTAACTTTTGGAGATTTGAAGAAGATAATAAAATTAGGACTAAGTGGTAAACTTAATCGTGAGGATAACGTTACAGAAAAACTTGATGGACAAAACTTACTAATTAGTTGGAAAGGTAATCAGTTAGTAGCAGCTAGAAACAAAGGACAGCTAAAAGGTTTTGGAGAAAACGCTTTAAACATCAATGCTGTAAAAAGTTTGTTTGCTGGTAGAGGAGTTATCAAAGATACATTTGTTTTTGCTATGAAAGATTTAAGTAAAGCTATAACTAAGTTATCAGATAAACAAAAAGAAAAAGTTTTTGGTAATGGTAAGAGGTGGATGAACTTAGAGGTTATGTATCCAGCATCTGCTAATGTAGTTAATTATGATGGAGCTTACTTGGTTTTTCATAACGCCACAGAGTATACTGAAGCTGGTGTAGCTAAGAAGATTGATGCATCTTTGGCTCGTATATTAGAGGGTATGATTAGACAAGTAAATCAACACGTACAGAAAAAGTTTACTATTTCTAAACCCAATTTTTTAAAAGTAGCTAAAACACAAGATTTTGCTAAGAGACAAAAATATTTTTTATCGAAGTTACAGAAATTACAGAATATTTATAGACTAAAGGATAATGATACTTTAGGTAAGTATCACGAAACTTATTGGATGGAATTCATATATAATGCATCTAAACAATACAAGTATAGAATTCCAAGAACTGTTTTACTTAAATTAACAAAAAGATGGGCATTCTTAGACAAAAGTTTTAGGTTAGATAAAAAGAATATAAAGAATGAAAAGTTTTTAGATTGGGCTAAATCTACAGACAAAAAAGATTTGAAAAAGTTACAAAAAGATAATATAAAACCATTTGAAATTTTATTTTTTGAATTGGGTGCAGAGATACTTAAAAACGTTAGTGGTTTCTTAGCAGCGAATCCAAAAGCAACCGTGGCTAAGATGAAGAAAGAAGTTGATGCTGCAGTTAAACAACTCAAATCTGCAAAAGATGTATCTAAGTTAGATACTTTAAAAAGGCAGTTAGAGAAGTTTCAGGCTATTGGTGGTTCAGATGCTATCGTTCCATCAGAGGGAATTGTTTTTAAGTATAAAAATAAGATATATAAGTTTACAGGTGCATTCGCACCAATCAATCAAATCCTCGGATTATTAAAGTTTGGATAAATTATATGGCTGGTTATAGTAAAGAATCGGAAAGACAAAATAAAGCGTTAAAATCTATCTTACGTGGAGAAGCTCCTGAGAAAAGAGTACAAGTAGGATACAATGGAGATAAGGATGGAAAGGCTTGGGAAAAGCAAGGTGATAAGATAGATAGATTATCAGAGATAATGAAAGAAGTACGGATGCCGTGGTTTTGTCCTGAGTGTAAAAAAACGATGAAAAATCGTTTAGATGATAAAATGTGGAGATTATTTGGACATTGTTTTGATTGTCAAGTAACTATAGAAAATAAACTTCGTATTTCAGGTGAATATGAAGAATGGGAAAAGAATAAGATAGAAGAAAATAAAAAAGCGTTTGTAAAAGATATGTTACAAGGATTAAAGGAGTGGAGAGAGCAAACAAGTCCTGAAGTTCTACACCAACCATATGTTGATGGATACAGCGTTGATTCAGAAAAATTAGAGATTAGTGAAAAGACAAGAGAACATATGAACAAGATGGCAGATGAAGCAGAAGAATATTTACATAGTTTGGTAGAAGATGAAACAGTCAGTAACGATTAGTACAGAAGTACTTGATAAATTATTAGAGTTAGTATCTAATCTAAAAGAAATATGTAGAGTGTATCACGCAGATAATCATAAAGATATGGATAGTGCTTTACACGCTTTTACTGAAGTAGAAAACGAAATTCACAAATTTGCTGGTAAAGAGGGAATATCCCTTGATGATATATTAACAAACATCGGTTTAACAAGACACGGAGAGGCATAGTATGAAAGGCTTAGTAAAAATAATAATGGCTATCTTAGGTATCTTAGGGCTAAGTGGTAAGGCATCTGCTAAGAAAAAAGCAGAAGTCAAGAAGATTGATAAGAAAGTAAAAGAAGTTAAGAAAGCTAAAAAGGTAGTACAAAAGAAAAAAGCTACAGTAAAGAAAGCTGTTAAAAAAACACCTAAAAAGAAACCAAGTGTCAAGACAGCAAGAGTTGCTAGAACATCATTGAAAGCAAGAGCTAAAAAATGAGAAGAATTTTAAATTTATTTTTCTCTGATAATGCAGAGTTTACAATAAAATTTATTGTTAGTATGTTAACTGCTATCGCACTACTTGCGGTAAGTCTTGGTGCACAAACTACATTTACTGATGAGGAAATGATTAACCTTGAGAATGATTTTATCTATTTAGAAAACAAAGTAGATTCTTTATCATATCAAGATAGTCTTAAAGCAGTTATGATTACTACACTTGAAGAAGAAATTAAACTAACTAATGAACAACTAGCTCTTACAGAGAAAAAAGTTAAGTTAGTTAAACCAAGTTGGTATGAAAATAAATGGTTGTACTTTGGATATGGTTCTGTATTATCGTATGCAGTAATCACACTTATCAACCAAACAGGAAAGATAATTGGCTAATCCAGCACCATTAAAAGAAGCTATTAGAAAAGAGTATCTTAAATGTGCAAGTGACCCAAACTACTTCGTAAAGAAGTATTGTGTCATTCAACATCCAATGAAAGGTAAGATACCTTTTGATTTGTATGAGTTTCAAGAAAAAACTATGTCTGATTTATTGTTACATAGATTTAACGTTATCTTAAAAGCTAGACAATTAGGTATATCAACTCTTACAGCTGCTTACTCACTATGGATGATGACTTTTAATCAAGATAAGAATATATTGGTTATAGCAACTAAACAAGATGTTGCTAAGAACTTGGTTACTAAAGTTCGTGTGATGCACGCAAATTTACCTACTTGGTTAAAGGCAAAGTGTGTTGAAGATAATAAATTAAATCTTAGATATAAAAATGGTTCTCAAATCAAAGCTGTATCAAGTGGTGAGGATAGTGGTCGTTCAGAGGCATTGTCATTGTTGATACTTGATGAGGCAGCATTTATTGATAAGATTGATACAATATGGGCAGCAGCATCTCAGACGTTATCAACTGGTGGACAATGTATCGCACTATCTACACCTAATGGTATTGGTAATTGGTTTCACAAAACTTGGATGGATGCTGAAGATGGTATTAATGATTTTAATTTTATAAAACTTCATTGGACTGTACATCCAGATAGAGGGCAAGAGTGGAGAGATGAACAAGATAAATTACTTGGTCCATCCCTTGCAGCTCAAGAATGTGATTGTGATTTTATAAGTTCAGGACAAACTGTAATTGATGGTGTTTTACTTGAAGAACAAAAAACTAAGTTTGTTAATGAACCTATGGAAAAACGTGGAGTAGATAGTAATTTATGGATATGGGAACCACCAAATTATACTAAAGATTATATAGTTAGTGCTGACGTTAGTAGAGGAGATGCTTCAGACTTTTCAGCATTTCATATACTTGAGTTAGAAACTTTAAAACAAGTAGCAGAATACAAAGGTGTTTTGTCTACGAGAGATTTTGGTAACTTATTAGTTAATATATCTGCAGAGTATAATAATGCATTACTCGTTGTGGAGAATAACAATATTGGTTGGGCAGCTATTCAACAAGTAATAGATAGAGGTTACCCTAACCTATTCTATATGAGTAAAGATTTAAAGTATGTTGATGTAGAACATCAAATGACAAATAAACATTATAGAGAAGAAAAGAAGATGGTACCTGGTTTCACAATGTCAATGAAAACAAGACCATTAGTTGTTGCTAAATTAGAAGAATTTTTTAGAGAAAAGTTAGTAGAAGTTAGTTCAAATCGTTTAATTGATGAGTTGTTTGTATTTATATATAACGGGCAACGCGCTGAGGCAATGAGAGGATACAATGATGACTTAGTTATGTCATATGCTGTAGCTCTATGGGTAAGAGAAACTGCTCTTAGATTACGTGCTGAAGGTGTTCAATTACAGAGAAAAGCTCTTGATAGTATGAATCAGTATAATAGTCAAGGAGTCTATACTAACAAAACAGATAAAGCCGATTCTTGGAAATGGGAAGTCGGTAAAAATAAGGAAAGCCTTGAATGGCTTTTATAGTGAGGTAAAAAATGGCTGATACATCATTATTTGGTAGACTACAAAGATTGTTTTCTACAAATGTAATAATCAGAAACGTTGGTGGAAGAAAATTAAAAGTAATAGATACCGATGAAATACAAGCTAATGCTAAATCACATTTAGTAGATAGATATACTAAGCTGTATAAAGGTAGCGCAGGTCCTTTAGGATTGAGTGGTTATTCAGATACCGCTATGGTTCGTACTGTAAGGTTAGGATTATTCAAAGATTATGAATCTATGGATGCTGACCCAATCATTAGTTCTGCATTAGATATTTACGCTGATGAATCAACAATGAAATCAGAGTATGGAAATGTATTAACTATAAATTCAAGTAATAAAAATATACAAGAAATCTTAAATAACTTATTTTATGATATTCTAAATATAGAATTCAATCTCTGGCCGTGGATTCGTAATATGTGTAAGTACGGAGATTTCTTTTTAAAATTAAACATCGCAGAAAAATATGGTATTACAAATGTAGAACCAATGTCTCCATATGATTTATCGAGAATAGAGGGAATGGATCCTGAGAATCCTGAAATGGTGAAATTTGTACAAGAAACATCAGACCCAAGACGTTCAGTATCAACTATTAAGACAGAGTTTGAAAACTTTGAAATAGCACACTTTAGAATGTTGGCTGATACAAATTATCTACCTTATGGTAAATCTATGATTGAGAGTGGTAGAAAGATATGGAAACAATTATCTCTTATGGAAGATGCAATGTTAATCCATCGTATTATGAGAGCACCAGAAAAGAGAGTGTTTAGAGTAGATATTGGAAACATACCACCAAACGAAGTTGACAACTATATGGGGCAAATTGTTGATAAGATGAAGAAAGCACCTATTATAGACCAAACAACAGGCGAATATAATCTCAAGTACAATATGCAGAACATAACAGAAGATTTCTTCTTACCTGTTCGTGGTGGAGATAGTGGAACACAAATCGATTCATTACCAGGTTTAACATATGAAGCTACCGATGATATCGAATACCTCAGAAATAAAATGATGGCTGCACTAAGAGTACCAAAAGCTTTCTTAGGATATGAAGAGGGATTAGGTGCTAAAGCTACATTAGCAGCTGAGGATGTGAGATTCGCTCGTACCATAGAAAGATTACAAAGAATTACAGTATCAGAGTTAACTAAGATAGCTATTGTTCATTTATATGCACAAGGATTTAAAGATGCTGAATTAGTAAACTTTGAATTAAATTTAACAAACCCATCTACAATATATGAAACAGAAAAAGTAGAGTTGTGGAGTAGTAAAACACAATTAGCATCTTCGATGTTACAAGATGGGTTAGTTTCTTCTGATTGGATTTACTCAAATGTATTTAATTTCAGTAACGATGATATTAAAGAAGAGAGAGAAAAGATAATAGATGATACTAAAGAAAAGTTTAGACGCTCTCAGATAGAAAATGAGGGTAACGATCCTGAAAAATCAGGACAATCACAAGGAACACCAGCAGATTTGGCTATGGGTAGAACAGGACACGAGTTAGATGAGTTTGATGAAGAGGGTGGAGCACCAGAGGGTGGACACGAAGGCGCTGGAAGACCAAAAGAATTACCAAAATACAGTAAAGATGGAAGTGCTAGAGGAAGAGATCCTTTAGGTAAACACGATAGAGTAGTTGCTGCAACTAATTTAGCTCTAGCTCACTATGATAATATGAAAACATCTCTAAAAAAGATAGCTAAAAACGATAAAAAAATCATAAATGAATCAGAAGAGTTAAAAAAAGAGTATGAAAAGGAAGTAGATTCTACTCTAAATAACAAAATTTAATGTATTTATATATTTATAGTTAAGAGAAATTACGATAACACGGAGCATTTGTGTGATGAATAAAATAAAACATTCCAAAGTAAAGAATGTTGGTATATTGTATGAACTTCTAGCGAGGAAGTTAACTGCCGATGTTCTCAATGACAACACTAAAAGTAAAGCAGTTAACATCTTTAAAGAATTTTTCGGAAAAGATACTGAAATATCAAAAGAGTTAGAATTATATAACATCTTACAAAATAAAAAAACCAAGAATCAGGCTATGGCGACTGATTTACTTAACGTAGTTTTGGAAACTAGACAAAAACTATCTAATTCTAAGTTACGTAAAGAAAAGTATAACTTAGTTAAGAAAGTAAATGAATCATTTGATTCAAAAGATTTTTTTAACACAAGAATTCCAAATTATAAATTTTACGCTTCTGTATATAACTTATTTGAAGAAATATCTTCCGATAAAGCACTCGATCCAGTTGCAAAGGTAAACAGTAAGTTTACACTAATCGAAACAATATCAACATCAGTAAAGAAAAAGCAAGTACAAGAAAGTGAAGTATTTAGTGAATTTTCAAAAAGTGATGCAGATGTTAGATTACTCGCTTATAAAACATTAGTTGATAAGTTTAATAAAAAATACTCTAAGTTAACTACAGAGCAAAAAGAAGTATTGAAGAAATATATCTACAATGTTTCTAACAACGAAGAACTAAAAACTTTTGTTAATGATAAATTAAATGTCATCGAAGCAAAGCTTGTAAAACAAGTTAATAAAGTTAATGATGAAATCACAAGAATTAAGTTACACGGAGCTATCAATAAGATAGAAGAAATCAAAAATACAAAACACGTATCAGAAAAAACACTTACTTCTGTTTTACGTTATTATGATTTAGTAACTGAATTAGGAAAAGTTAATGAAAAAAAGTGAACTAATAGAACTTCTTAAAGAATTGATAAGACAAGAACTTGAAGAAGTATCAACTTCTGCAGCAACACCTGGATATATGACACCAAGAGCCTTTAGTGGTAAAGGCACTAAGGATGGTGTTCCATTAGATAGAAGAAAGCAAATAGCTAGTGGTAGTGGTTATGTATCTGAGGATATAAATGAGGGTAGATACCACGACTGGAGAAATAATGAAGAGTTCACACCAAGACAAAAAATTGGTAAATCAATGCGTGAAGTAAATTACACGTTGAAAAATTTAAGTAAACAAATCGATATGGCTGTTAGACTAAAAAGTGAATTAAAAGTTAATTCGAGTTCATATTGGAAAAATACACATAAGGCTTTAGGTAAAATAGCAGAAAGATTAGTTAGGCTATCTAACAAAATCGGTAAATTACAATGATAAAGCTAAAAGATTTTTTAGTAGAATCACCTCTCGATAAAAAGGCTGTTAAAGCTTCTAAGATGAAAATGATGAAAAAAGAAGCTGGATTAAGAAAATCTATGTTTGATATGCAACAAGCAATATTAAAAGATGCTAATCCAACTAACGTACAACTTTCAAAAGAGATAGGTAGAATGTATAAAAAGAATATAACTTCTTTTATGAAAGAGGTTGAACGTATTTATAAGAAAGTGAAATAGTATGAATAAACAACTTATAGTAGATTATCTACCTTTTGAAATAACACCTGAACAGATAACTGAATCTGTAAAAGAAAACAACGGAAAGCTAGTTGTACGTGGTGTATTACAAAGAGCAGAAGCTAAAAACCAAAATGGTAGAGTTTATCCTAAAGAAATATTAGTTAGAGAAGCTAACGAGTATTCAAAGAATTTTGTAAAAGAAAAAAGAGCTATGGGTGAACTTGACCATCCAGATAGTTCAGTAGTAAATCTTGCTAACGTTTCACATAATATTACTGATATGAATTGGAAAGGAAATGATTTAGTAGGTACTGTAGAAATTTTAACAACACCAAGTGGAAATATTTTAAGAGAATTATTTAAGAATGGTATCAAGTTAGGTATTTCATCAAGAGGTGTTGGTTCAGTAGAGACTGTAACCGAAGATAGTGGTAAGGAATCACAAGAAGTTCAAAAAGATTTTGAACTCATTGCTTTTGATTTTGTTTCTAATCCATCTACACACGGTGCATTTATGTATCCAATGAATGAATCAGTAGATAAGACACAAGGTAGAACTTGTGGAGATTATTGTAAAGTAGAACACGTTATTAATCAGATAATGAGAGAAGAATAATGCCAAAATACACAAAAGAAATGTGGACTAAGTGGAGAGATTTTAGATTATCTGAAGGAAAGATAAAAATGGGTTTTGCTGGATATGATAATTATTTTAAAACTATTGAAAGTGCTATGGATAGAGTTGACAGAAATATGAAAACTCTTATGAAAGATTTAGCAAAAGATAAAGATGCTGATTACAAAAGACAAGTATTAGAGTTACAGCGTTTTTATAAAAAATATGTGATTGAAATGAAAGTCAAATTAGCTGACTGGAAAAGAAAAAATACTTAGGAGTAAATTATGGGAATGAACGATCACCCAACCGCTTATAACGAAGCTCAAAAATTTGGAGTTCCTGGCAAATGGTCTAGAGTAATTCAAGTTAGTAATACAAGTGCTAGCTTCACAGGTTCCGACTTTGGAATGGGTGGTGTTATTATTGCTGAATCAGGTACTACAGGACACATAGACTTATGGGATGGTGGAAGAATAGATTTATCTAAACTTCAACAAAATCAATTATATGAGTTTGCACCAAAACATATGGCTACTAACAACAAAGTGGTTTACGTATTAAAGAAAAATCCAAAGGTAAGTTAATTTAATGAAACTAACCGAGATATATGGTTTAATCGAATACGCTGATAAAAATGGATTCTTTGACTTGGTTGAAGATGAAATGTGGGAGAATTCGAAAACAGTTGATGAAATTGCATTAGCTTTTCTAACTGAATTAAGAAAACGTAGAGTAATACGAAATCGTAGGGTTAAGTTAAAAGCATTTTGTCCACCTCGTATGAAGTATAGTCCATCTAAAAAAGCTTGTGTGATGGTAAGTACAGGTGAAAGAGTTAGAAAGAAAAGGGGACAGAGGAGAGCTGCTATAAAAAGAAAAGCAAAAGGTAAAAGAATTTTAAGAAAAAGAATGAAGTCATTAAGACTTAGGAAATCATTAGGACTAAGAAGATAATGGAAAAATCTATTTATAAAAGACTGATGGAAAATATGGTTGATGAAGCACCTTTAAGTTCAGCATCACAATTACCATTTAGTTCACCAGAGGCAAAGAAAATGGTTGAACAAGATGTTATGAGGATGGGAAAGATGATTGGTAAAGCATCAGCACAAACTGTAAAAATGATGATGGATGGTGTAAAAGCTGGTAAGTATGATGCTATGGATTTACAAAGAGCAATAATGTCAGGTCCAGTTAGAGATACTGGAACAGGACAAAAAGATTTAATGAGGGCTTTATGGAACCGAGTAAGAGATGGTTTCAGAAGATACTCTAAACGAGGAAAACTTAGAAAGTAAGGAGCCAATAATGGTTAAAATGAAAGATATTATCAAAGAATTTGCAACAATAGGTGGTGTTGTTACTGAGAAGCCAGTAGGTAATGGTATTCAGTTATCAAAACTTATTAAGCAAGAAAGTATGGATGAAGAAGAAACAAACGTATCTGCATCTGATTTAACAGAAAAGTTATCTACATTTGGTAACTATAGAAAAACCATTTTTGGTGAGAACGATTTGAGAGAAGTAGCCAAAGGACTTTCTGAATTAGCAGAATATGCTAAGCAATATGCTCTTACTGAATCTGATGAAAATTTTGATAAGATTACAGTAAATCGTAATATGAAAGAATTAACTGGCTTTTCTAAACAATTTGGTAAGATAGCTGGTGAAGCACAACAACTAAAAGAAAGAATGGCTGTATTATATGAGGATATGGGTAACATTCTTGGAAGATACTTTGAATTAGGTGAAGCTATGGATCCAGTTGGTAAAGAAGATGGTGATATCGATAACGATGGTGATAAAGATGATTCAGATGAGTATCTAGCAAAAAGAAGAAAAGCAATAGCAAAAGCTATGGCAGCTCGTAAAGATAAGTAGAGGTTAACTTGATAGAAGTAAAGGTTCGTAGAAATAATATAGAAAAGGCTATAAGCCAGTTTAAACGAAAAGTAAAAGATTCTAAAATACTTTTAGAGTTACAAGACAGACGGTTTTACGAAAAACCATCTATAACAAAAAGAAAAAAACGTTTAAAAGCAAAATTGAGAATGAAAAAAAATTCTCGAAACAACTAATATTTTTTACTTTATATATATTTATATGTAAGAAAAGTAAAAATACATCGTGGGTAATTCTACCGACATACGATGTTCCGCTTTAAACTTAATCATATTATAGTTCAAAATAACTATATTGAATCCTAAATGGAGATTTAGTAATGGATGACTTATTGAAAGAAGCCATCGCAGACGCTAAAGCAGTCCGTGAAACAGCAATAGAAAATGCTAAATTAGCATTAGAAGAAGCTTTCACACCTACTATACAGTCTATGCTTTCTAAGAAACTTCAATCAGAAATCGATGGTGAAGAAGAAGTAACTGAAGATGAAGATGAAGAAATGAAGAAAGATGATGAAGATGAAGATATGGATGAGATGAGGATGAAAGATGCCGATGAAGATCCATCTGATGAAGATTCTAAAGAAGATGACGATATGGAAGAGATGAGAATGAAAGATGAAGATGAAGAAGAAGAAGTTGATGAATCTGAAATTATCGAGATTGATGGTGTAAAGTATGCTCCTGTAGTTGATGAAGTCGAAGTCGACGAGATGAAAATGAAAGATGAAGATGAAGAAGAGATGGAAGATGAAAAAGACGACGAAGATGAAATGGATGAGGAGTTAGATCTAGAAGCTGTAATTAAGGAACTCGAATCTGAACTTGAAGAAGATGACGAACCTGCAGATGAAGAGCCTGTTGCAGAAGGCGACGAAGAGGAAGAAACAGTTGATGAAAATGACGTTTCCTCAGGAATCGGCAAAGGCGACAACGCTCACGACAAAAAATCAGGTAGTTCAACCGATATCGGCAAAGCTGGTAAAGGTAAAATGACTGAAGGTGAAGAGGAAGAGGAAGAAGTTGATGAAGAAGTCGACTTAGAAGAAATCCTTAAATCACTCGAAGAAGAGAATGAAGTTGAAGAAGAAGGAAATAAAGTTGAGACATTAGAAGCTGAATTGAAAGAATACCGTGATACTGTAGAAGTATTAAGAGGTGAACTTTCTGAAGTTAATATGCTTAACGCAAAACTTTTATTCACAAACAAACTCTTCCGTGCTTATGGCTTAAGTGAGGCACAAAAAGTTAAAGTGATTGAAACATTTGATCGTGCAAAGAATATTAGAGAAGTTAAGTTGGTTTACTCAACATTAGCAGAATCTTTTGGTTCTAAGAACGAAGTAGTAAATGAATCAGTCAAAGTGAAGGGTTCTGCATCAAAAGCAACAGCAAGTACCAAATCTGAAGCTACAGAAGAAGTAATTACTGAAGGCAACGTGATGCGTAACCGATTTAAGAAATTAGCTAACATCCTTTAATGGATAAATTGAAAGAAATAAGGAAAATATAATGCCAAAATTCGAACAATTATCTGAAATTATGGATGGATATAATCCACAACGTGCTCTTTTAGAGCAAACACGTAAGTTGGTAGAAAAATGGGAACCAACCGGTCTTTTAGAAGGTATGGAGAATGAAACAAAGACACACGGTATGGCAGTTCTTCTTGAGAACCAGGCTCGTCAATTAATTGATGAATCTTCTCAGACTGGTACTTCTGCAAATTCTGAAGAGTGGAGCGGAGTTGCTCTACCTTTAGTTCGTAGAATATTTGGTGAATTAGCAGCACAGGAATTCGTTTCTGTTCAGCCAATGAACCTACCATCTGGTCTTATTTTCTACTTGGACTTCAAATACGGCACAGCACAAGCTACAGGCTTGCATACAGAAAATGCTGATATCTTTGGTGATACATCATCTTCTGGCGATGCGAGTGGCGGTTTGTATGGTGCAGGTCGTTTTGGATATTCCATCAATGATTATAGCTCAAGTGTGATTGAAATTGCAGGATCACTTAGTGCTAACAAATTCACAACATCTTCTACAGTTTGGAAAGATGTTAATTATGAACCAGACCTATCCGCTTCTGTTGCATCAGGGCTTGTTAACGTTCACGTTAGAGCAGCTGACTTATCAGGCGCAGATCTTAATGGCGTTCGCGCTTTTGAAATCTCTGGTTCAAACGTAAGTGCATTCTACCCAGCATACACCACTGCATCAGCTGATGACAGTGAAGTTCGTTTTGTTGTTAGTGGCGCATCTGTAGGCTTAGCAGCTGAAGGTGTTGGAGTTAAATTCCATAAGCAAGCTACAACAAACTATGCGCGTACAGACTTTGAAGCTGACGCAGCATCGGTAGATGCAAACCCTGAAGCTGACATCGACATACCAGAAGTTGATATTAGCTTAAAGAGTATTCCAATAATTGCAAAAACACGTAAGTTAAAAGCTGTTTGGACTCCAGAGCTTGCTCAGGATCTTAACGCTTATCATTCAGTTGACGCTGAAGCAGAATTGACTTCTATGTTAAGTGAGTACATCTCAATGGAAATCGACTTAGAAATCCTTGATATGTTATTTGCAAATGCATCTGCTAAGACTGAAAGATGGTCAGCAAGAGTTGGATACGAGTATGACGGCGTAGGTTCATTTACTGAATCAAGTGGCGCTTCCAACGCATACACTAAAGGCGAGTGGTTCCAAACACTTGGAAACAAGATACAAGCAGTATCTAACGCAATTCATCAAAAGACTCTAAGAGGTGGTGCAAACTTCATAGTTGTTTCTCCTGAGACAGCTACAATCTTAGAATCAATTCCTGGATATGCTACTTCAGCTGATGGTGATGCTTCTACTGCATCCTACGCAATGGGTGTACAGAGAGTTGGACAAATCAATAACAGATTTACTGTTTATAAGAACCCTTATATGTTAGAGAACCAAATCCTTGTTGGATTTAGAGGATCTAACTTCTTAGAAACAGGTGCTGTTTACGCTCCATATGTACCATTAATAATGACACCATTAGTATACGATCCTAAGAACTTTACACCACGTAAAGGTGTTATGACTCGTTACGCTAAGAAAATGGTTCGTAGTGAATTCTACGGTAAAATCATTGTTGCTGACGTTAACTACGTTTAATTAATTTAAACTAAGTTAAGTTAACTTAAAAGGGGAAACTTCGGTTTCCCCTTTTTTGGTTTTCAATATATACTCTATTTATATATGAAGATTAATTTCCAACCCTGGCGACGGATGTCGTGGGTATTGTAATCTAACAATTAATGGATAGGAGAAGCAGGAAATCCTCTTATCGAATGGAGAAATATAATGGCAAGTACTGGAAAAGTTGCTCTTAAATCAAAGTTAAGAGAATCAAATGCTAATTATATGGATAATCTGACCGATTCAATAATGACATTAGTAGATGGTGGTGTAATGGCTGCTGGTAGTGTCTTTGGATTAGGTATTCAGGCAGTAACAGCAACAGGAGCTAATCAGGGTAACGCTGCAGCAATCAGCGCTACTGGTGGTTCAATCGTTAATGTGACTGCTGCTGATGGAACAAAAGCAGTATTATTACCTGCTATTTCCACAGTAACACTTGGAACAATCTTTGTTATCTTGAACAACAATGCTTCTAATGCTTTAGAAGTATTCCCAGCGACAGATGACTTGATTAATCCAGCTGCAGACAATGCTGCTATTACTGTAGCAGCTGATACTATTCTATTGTGTATTGCATTGGATGCAACACAATGGTTCGGTTCAGAATTACCTATAGTTGGTGCATAATAATATCAGTCCTGAAGCTGATTTATTATACAAAAATGAAAAAAGAGGGGGAACTTCGGTTTCCCCTTTTTTGGTTGGCGATGATATTTATTAATGAGTTAAAATATCAAATTTTGGAGATTTATTATGGCAGCAGAACCAATCTGGCCCGGAAGTAGTTCATTCGCATCAGGTCAAACACCTTACGGATTTTATGATTCAGATACAGAATTTTCAGGCTCAAACGCTAATTCTGTGGATAGATTCGCAGAATGGGCAGCTAAAAGATTAGGATATCCGATTGTCGCTGTAGAATTAACTTCAGGTAGTTTTTATGCTAACTTTGAAGAAGCAGTTACAGAGTATTCAGCACAAGTTAATCAGTTTAATATTACAGATAATTTATTATCGTTAAAAGGGCAAAGTACAGGTTCTAATCTATCACAAAAGAATATTACACCAACTATGGGAAGAACCATACGAGTAGCAGAAGAATATGGTACAGCAGCTGGTGTGGGTGGTTTGACAAGTTTTAAGACTGGTTCAATACAAATAACAAGTGGTAGCCAAGTATATGACTTTGATAAATTATTTACCGATGTTAGTGAAAGTGGTGCTATACAAGTAAAAAGAATATACCATTCACAAACACCTGCAATAAGAAGATTTTTTGACCCATACGCATCTACAGGTATGGGAACTCACAATTTATTAGATGGATTTGGATTTGGTACTTACTCACCCGCAGTAACCTACACTTTGATGCCAATATATGAGGATATACTAAGAGTACAGGCTATAGAGTTAAATGACCAGATTAGAAAATCTGCTTACTCATTTCAAATGATGAATAATCAAATGAGAATATTTCCTATACCTACCGATGAGTTTACATTACACTTTGATTATTTAACAATTAGTGATAGAGATTCAGTAACTAAAAATTATTATAGTGCTTCGGTAGCAGATGAGATATCAGATTTCTCAAATGCACCTTATGATAATATTGTCTACAAACAGATTAATGATGTTGGTAAACAATGGATAAGAAAGTATGCATTAGCTTTATGTAAAGAGAGTTTAGGGTTAGTAAGAAGTAAATACCAAAACTTACCTATACCAAATGGTGAAACTCAAATGGATGGAGATACTTTAAGAAACGAAGCAGCTGCTGAAAAAGAGGGTTTAGTATCACAACTTAGAGAGATGTTAGAGAAAACAAGTCAACGAAACCTAACTGAAGCGGATAGAGATAGTGCTACGTTGTTACAGGAAAAATTAACTAAAGTTCCACTTCCAATTTACATAGGTTAATAATATGGCTGGAAGATTTTTTAATGATAGAGATGTAGAGAGATTCCAAGAGTTCAATAAAGAGCTAATTGGAAATCCATATACAGAACAGGATGGTATAATAAATTCTATTGTATATGTTTACAAAGTATCTGAACAAGATACAAAAGTAAATATGTATGGTGAAGCTGCTAGTGGTAAGTTTTATAAACCAGGCGTTAAGTTAGCTGCGTTAGTTGCACAAGATCCTGCTGAAACTTTTAATAGTGAATACGGACCTGATAAAAAAACAAATGCTACTTTTAATTTTTTGAGAAAATCATTAACAGAAATTAGTTTTGTATTAGAACCAGGTGACATCATAGATTGGTTTGATAACTATTGGGAGATACAAAGTTTAAATGATTCTCAGATGGTTGGTGGTAGAGATGATGCAAAGTTTGGTATTCAAGCTATAACATTCTTAGTGAGAAGAACACAGTTACAAATTGAGAGAGTTAGGAGTATCTAATGGCAAGAAATAAGCCGTTACCACGAGCTCTGAGATATATAGGTAATGAGTTCAATCGTGGTGAATTATTAAGAAGAGATAAAGATGATGTAAAGAACATCACCGCTACGATTAAAGACTTTGATGCTGCGATTATGTACTACTTCAATGAGGTTATTAAACCAGAAGTTAGTGAACAAGGTGAAAAAGTAAAAGTTCCTATATACTATGGTAATCCTGAAAGATGGAAGTCCTCAAGAGCTGATGGTTTTATAAGAGATAAAGCTGGACAGATATTAACACCTGTTATTCTTTTTAGAAGAATATCACTTCAAAAAGATGAACAAGTAACAGTAGATAAGTTAGATGCTAATAAACCAGCTATATTTCAAACATTTAAACAAAAGTATAGTAACGTAAACAAATATGACCAATTCTCAACACAAACGGGCTTAAGACCTCAAAAAGAAATATTTAGAGTTTCTATGCCTGATTTTGTTACTATGCAATATCAAGCCAGAGTTTGGACTACTTATGTAGAACAAATGAATCACCTAATAGAACAAATAACATATTCTGATGGTTCATATTGGGGAGAACCAGGTAAGTTTAAGTTTAGAGTTAACGTAGAAGAGTTTACTGATGCTAGTGAAATTAGCACAGAGGAAAGACTTATAAGAACAGAATTTAATTTTAATTTTCGTGGTTACTTACTGCCTGAAAAGTTTAATGATGAATTAACAACTAAAAGATTTTTATCACCAAAGAGATTGGTATTTGGAACAGAGGTAGCAGATTTAGGTAAGGATAAGACAGGTTATGGTAATTTAGATTATAGTAAGACTGCACATCATAGACAATCACCGATTATAGTTGGAAGAGGTTTTGATGTACAACGCCCATTTTCTGAATTCGATCCTGAAGCACCCGATCCTGAAACTGAAGATACACTACCACGAGTTGGAACAGAAGTACGTATTTCAACTTCAAACCCATTAACCTTACTACAAGGAACTGGTATAATAATAAGTAATACTGGTGTTGCTTGGGATGGTTCTAATAACTTACAACAAACTATATCAATAGGACAAGCGGTTGGTACATCAGCTGATGTAACTTTCAATACCATATCAGCTAGTAGTGCACAAATAGGTGGTATATCATATGGTAGTGATGGTATACAAGGTAGTGTAAAAATAACTGGTAGTTTAGATGTAACATCTAATTCTACTATAGATGGTAATTTAACTGTAGGTGGTATACTAACTGCTCAAGAAGTTAAAACAGAATTTGTATCTGCATCTATTTTGTTCACAAGTGGTTCTAGTAAGTTTGGAGATACTCAAGACGATTCACATACCTACACGGGTAGTATAGCACTAACAGGTTCACTTGTTTTAAATGGATATACAATTAACGAAATATCAAATGATACCTCTTTAACAGATTCGAGTGCTACAGCATTAATTACAGAAAATGCTGTAAAACAATTCGCTACAACTGATTTGGGAACAAAACAAGATTATTTAAGAAAGAGTTTCTTTAAAACATCTAATTCAATAGTAAACATTGCGACTGCTAGTTTTAACGCAACAACTGCATCAGCACCTACTGATATGACTGCAACAAATGAAAATGACTTTGTATTCTTTATCAATGGACAATATATGGAACACGATGCATTATCCATCAAACAAGTTTCTACAGGTAGTTTTCACTTAATGGTTGATAACTCTTCAATAGGATATAATTTAGAAAGTGATGATGAGATAATAGCACTCGGCAAATTCAATACATAAGATGGCTAACTTAATAGTAAAATCACCAATAAGGATAAGTGGAAGTACAGGTGTAACGGCATCACACGATGATTCTAAATTCATATATCTTCAAGAAGCAGAAAGCATAACTTTATCAATCGGACAGGCGGTAGAATCATCATCTAACGTAACTTTTAATTCTTTTACAACTGATAATCCATTAGTACTAAAAACTAAAACTATTACTGGTAGTGCAAATGGAACTGCTAGTTTTGGTGGTGATACACATATTACAGGTTCATTATCGGTTACTGGAGATACTTTTATAGATGGTAATCTGACTGTAACAGGTAGTATAGTTGCTGAAGTTATTCGAAGTGAATTAACTCAATCATTTCAAATACAAAGAAGTGGTTCAACACTATTTGGAAACACACTTGATGATAAACACGAACTTACAGGAAGTCTAGCACTAACAGGTTCCCTTAGTATAAACTCAAGTACGGCTATGGATGAGATTGCTAATAGTGCTGTAGCAAATGATGTGAGTGATTTAGCTACGGAAAGAGCAGCTCGATTATCATTCAATACAAGTATCACACAAAATGAATATCTTAGAAAATCATTTACACATACTGCTAGTATTAGTACGACAACTGCAAGTTTTTCTGCAGTAACAGCTTCTACAGACACTATGGTTTCTACAAGTAAAGATGATTTTATGTTTTTTATGAATGGTATGATTATGGAATATGATGCGTTAAACATACAACAAAAAGGTTCAACACTTGAATTACACGTTAATACATCCAATTTAGGTTATAACCTATCAAGTGATGATGAAATTGTTGGTTTTGGTAAATTTAATTCGTAATTCCACTTTGGTTTTACCATTCTTAGATATTTATATATAAGATGAGAAAAAGACATTGGAAGAATAGAAAAAATAGAAAGTGTCCCGATTGTAATAAAATTTTAACATACACAAGAAAAGACGCTTTTGATAGAGCAGTAGAGAATAATACCGTATGTAAATCCTGCGCTCAGATAGATAGAAAATTTACACTCGAAACAATCGAGAAAATGAAACAACCAAAATCTACCCAACATAAAAAGAAGATTTCAAAATCTATAACAAATTGGTGGGAAGAGAGAAAGCAAGAAGATTATGGCTTTAATAGACAGCAAGCAGTTAAGTAAAGATTTATCAGGTTCCTTTCAGATAAATACTGGTTCACTTTTCATTAGTGGTAGTGAAAATACATCTGCTGGAGATTACGTTTTAGTAACTTCAGGTAGTGTAAACACAACTGGTCGTGTATTTGAACAAGGAACAAGTGTCGTAGATACTGCTACAGCATTAGCCATTGTATTTGGAGGATAATTATGGCACAAACCTTTAAAAGTGCAGCAACAGGTTCAACTACAACTTTACAACCAATTTATACCTGCCCAGCTGATACAACCTCAGTTGTACACGCTATGTATGTTAGTAATGTTGATGGAACAAATGATGCTACTATTGATATAGCTATTAGTGGTAGTGCTAATTTTAATACAAGAAGATATCTCTTAAAAACAGTTTTAGTTCCAGCAGATTCTACAACTGTAATCGAGAAACCAATTAATTTGGGAGCGGGGGATAAATTAGAAACTCAAGCTAATGCTAATAGTGACCTTGATGTGTTTGCTAGTATATTGGAGATTACATAGTGAAATATCTTGGTAAAGATATACGTAGACAAACACTTGTAATAACAGGTTCTGATAGTAATACTTTTTTACAAGTAGAACAGGCTGCTAGTGGTTCAACTGCTATAAAAACTAATAACATACAAAATGGTTACCCAACCTCTAATCCGTGGGGAACGAGTTTAGAGGGTAGTTATTTTAATAATTTTGATAATACAACTCACGTTAGTGAGATTCTTAGATTTATAGCTGGTGCGATGAGCCATTCCTTAGATGTATCAGATGCTGCACCAAACACAAAAACATTTGCAAGTGTAGATACTAACGAAAATAGTTTGGGTTCTACTGATAGTATATCTGGATATCTACCAACAAATTATACTGCATTAAGTAATGCAACATTAAATTATTTAGTAACAAAAGGTTGGACTAGTGTAGGTGCAACAATTTTTAGTGGTATCTCAGTTTATCACGATAATGGTCCTACTTACAAAATAGATTTTGATTCAAACTCAGGTGGTTCTACGATCGTAAGTTCATCTGCAGATAGTGAGTTATTTGGTTTAGGTGGGTTAACAAGTGGTAACGCTACTGAGTTTAAAGTTAGAATTATTGCAACACAATCTTTTAGTGATGTATCTTCTAATTCAAATCCAGATGAAGGTTCTAATAAATTTACAACCCAATCATTTCACGATATTACAACTACATCGTTTGGTACATCAAATGGTGTAACATTAGCTAAAATGGTAACTGCTCAACCAGCAGTAATTCCATCAGCATTTCAAGATGGTAAGTTTGCCGATGTGGGTGGAACTACTATGAGTGGTTCTTTAACAAGAAGATTTTCTGGCTCAAATGCAAGTTTAATGAATGATTTTACTTCAGTTTCAGCTAGTGGATATTATAAGTTTCACGATATGAAAGTTGGCATAGCAACTGGCTCTTCTGGTGCACTTACTTTTGCAAATGGTTCAGATAAAAATAGATTTTGGGCTCCAGTGGATACTATAGAATCTGCTATTGGAACAAATTCACTTGCTGATTCAGAAACAACACATAGAAGTTTAACTGTAACATCAAGAAGTTTAAGTGGTGCTCCTTATATGTTAGATGGTACTTATGAAGTCTCAACTAAAATTGCAGGATTATTTAATCCAATGTATGCATCATCAACCACATTAGTGGATATGACAGCAGGTTCAGTCGGAGTTGGTAGTGTTAGTATAAGTGGAGATGTCATTTCTACAAATGGTGGAACTATACAAACAAGTGGTAAAGTATTTCAAAGTGATGGAAGTACAGCCGTAAATAGTGGTGTTCCAAGATACAATGATATTGCAAAAATTACAGGTTCAGTTACATTTGATAGTGGTAATGATGATAATATTAATCAAAGTGGATTTTCAGATACATCATTTACAGTTGCTACAAAAGCGAGAAATAGGAATAGTTCACAATCCACATTAGACACACAAACTATTACATATCATACTGCTGGAACATTTGGACAACATACGGATAGTGGAAGTTTAGGAATATATGGAAGAGCTCAAGGATACGATGGTAATAGTTTACAAGATACTACAGAAACATTTAGTGGTGAAGATTTCAGAATAGTGATTGCAGATAATGTAACTGCATTTAATGGAGCATACTTTACTACAGATTCTTATCAAACAAATGATGCTGGTAATTCTGTATTAGGTAATTATGATTTACAAGTTAAGCCAGGATTCTTAGTAGATCCAGGCGGTAGTTACAGATATTGGTTTAAAAATAACTTCGGTAGTGGTACATACAAATATTACATAAGAAGATTTCAAAAATCAAGTGGTACAAAAACAAGTATGACTGTAAATTTAAGTAGTAAAACATTAGTAAATTGGAATTCTACTTCGGATGGAATAGCTTGTGCATTGATATTAGAAAGTGGTACGAGTGCAGGAACTAATACAAGTATAAGCACCGCTAGATTATATGACCCAAGTGCAACAACAAGTAACTTGATAGAATCAGGTGTGAGTGCAGATAACTTTAAAAATCCATTCTCAAGTGATATAGATTTATATGGTAATACGGGTGGTAGTGTAAATAGTGGAACTTACACAGTTCCAATAAGAAACGCAGATGGAATGTTTTTAGATGCGAGTGATAATGAACTTTACGTGGTAGTAAGATATAAAGGTGACCCGGCACCTATATCAGCTATAACATTAAGCTATAGTTAAGGTAAGTAATGGCGATAAATTTAGAAAAAAAATCAAATAGACTGTTAGGTGGAAGAAGATTTACAAGCGCTGATTTAAACGCTTCTCAAGAGGCATTTGCTTCAGTATTGGATATAAGAGCTAGTGAGGTTTATACTCAAGCTAATCTTATACCTACAGGCTCTTTACCTTTTAGTGGTAGTACACAAAGTGGTAAAACGTTTACAAGTGGTAGTGGTAATAAAGGTATAATGAAATATTATTTCAGACAAAAATTAACTCCATCTAACGTTGAAGAAGATGTATTCTTTTTTTCATATTCTACTTCACCACCACATACAGGTAGTGCTGCTGGTATTACACCTCAGTTGATAGATTCAAATCAACAAGGAAACTTTGTATCACCAAAGTATGCTGATGTTTCATTAGCTAATGCAAATGCAGAAGATTCAACACCTGGCTACAATGTTAAAGTTTTAAAATCAACATCTACGAATAGTGGTTCTTTAGGTAGTGGTGATGTTGTCTCAACGAATGATTATCAGTTTGATTACAAAACAGGTGTATTACAATTTGAAACCGCATTAAGTTCAAATGTAAATGTGTATATGACTGCTTATCAATATGTTGGTGAGACACTTGCAGATGGTTTAACTTTAAGTGGTACGGGTTCGTTTGATTCCTTAGAGGCTAATACATTGACACTAGGAACATCTACCTTTAATAGTGATGGTTCTGATGTATCGGTAACAGGTTCAAGTTTTGTTTTTAAGGCTACAGATAGTAGTGATTTACTAACACTACGTAATGATGATGATGAGTTGGTTCTTCAAGTAGATAATAAGGTAGTTGTTCTTGGAGCTAAAACAGGTGCTACACCTACTGCAGTGGCTGGAGGACTTTATTATAGTGGTTCAGACCACTGGTTCTTGGGATTTGAAGGAAGTGGACTACCATAATTTATATGAAAATAATATTTATAGATAGACAGTTAATGTCTAAATTTAGGAGATAACAATGGCACAATGGCGTAAAGTAATAGTTTCGGGCAGTAATTCCGAACTAAATGAGGTAACCTCAAGTGGTGGTATCGATATACAAGGTACTATTATAAGTGGTTCTTCAGTATCTACAGGTTCATTCGGGCATCTAAATGTACACGGTAATGGTGTATTTGGTGGAAACCTAACATTTGGAGATGCTAACACGGATTCAGTTAGTTTCGGTGCAGACATCGATTCTAACCTTATACCAAATACAGATGATACATATGATTTAGGTTCAGCAACCCAAGCTTGGCAAGATTTATTTTTAGAGGGTGATATCACCCTTACTGATGCAGGTACTATACAAGCATCAGCTGGTAACCTAACAATAGATTCTGTAGCTGGTAATTTAGTATTAGATGGACACACGGGTGTTGACATTGATGCAACAAATAGTGGTAAAGTATCTATCGATGGTGCAGGTGGTATTGATATAGGTGTAGCAGCAGATGTAGCCATTGACATCGACTCTTCTACACTTGATATTGACGCCAGTAATGCTATTACTATTGATGGTACATCTACATTCTCCTTAGATGTCGCTGGAAATACTAATATAGATACATCTACAGGTACTATATCTTTGGGTACAGCTAATAGTGGTATCGCAGTAAATATTGGACATTCAACATCCGAAGTTACTATTGGTGATAATTTGACTGTAACAGGTGATGCAACAATTACAGGTGACTTGGATGTAAATGGTACACTTACAACGATTGATACCACTAATCTGAGAATAAAAGACCAATTTGTATTAGTAGCAAGTGGTTCAACTACAGGTGATGGTGGTATTATAGCAAACACAACCGCTGATGGTAGTGGTAGTGCTTTATTTTACGACCATTCTTCAGTAAGATGGGGATTAGCAAGGTCAGGTTCAGCAGGACATACACAAACTGCAGTAACTACACATCAATTTGTAGTTTCAGTTAGTGGTTCAGCAGTATCTCCTGGCACTACACCAAATGATTTTGGTACGAGTGATACGACAAGAATTGGTATGATGCACGTCAATACCGATAACGGAGAAATTTGGATTTATAGTTAGAAGAGGGTTATATGTCTGTAAAGGCTAAAAAAGTCAAGAGAGTCGTCGATGAGATGGCTAAACTTGAAAAAGGTGAAATTGAGTTTTTATTTGAAACTATCAAAGAAGCAAGAATTTTAGGTAAGTATTTACCTGTGGCGATGGGAGTAGTTACTAAATTGAAAAATCAATACAAACTACTTGATAGAAAAGAATACGTCATAAAAAAAGAAGAGGATGCTAAAGCAGCTCTTGAAAACGAAATTAAGAAAGCTCAACAAGAGACTTATAAAAAAATGAAACAAGTCGATGGAGAGCTTTACATTGAAGATGAATAACTTATTGGCCTGATGTGTGGCAACATTGGGAAGTGGGCTCAGATGAGTAACCAACCGTAAGGAGATAAAATAGATGCCAAATTGGAAAAAAGTCATAGTTTCGGGCAGTTCTGCTCATCTACACCACGTCACAATGAGTGGCGACATAAGTGGTTCATTAACTTCAACTGGTTCGTTTGGTCATATAAAAATACCTGATGATGGAAGAATTTCCATCGGTGATGGAAATGATTTACAACTATATCATAATGGTAGTCATAGTATTATTAGAGATCGTGGAACTGGCAATTTAATTTTAAGAACAGATGTATTTCAAGTTAAAAATTCTGATGATACTGAAACGATGGTACAAGCAAATGCAGATGGAAACGTATCATTATATCATAATAATAGTTCAAAATTTGTAACTACTAAAGGTGGTGTAAGTGTTACAGGACACATAACTGCAAGTGGAAATATAAGCAGTTCAGCGTCATCAACAGGTTCATTTGGACAGATAGAAGTCGGAGGTGGAACATTTACTTCCGCATCTTTGGCTGAGGGTGGAGTAGCGATAAAGGATGAAGGCACAACAATATTATCATCTGCTCAATCCATAAATTTTACAGGAGGTGCAGTATCAGCATCTGTAGATGGAACACAAACCAATGTTACAATAGAAGCATTAGCTACAGAAGTTTTTGAATTTGGTGTAGCGGTTGGAACAAGTATTTTTGGTATTGAATTGGTACAAGATTCCGATAACTCAACAATATTAGCTAGTAATTAAGGAATAAAACATGGCTCAACAACATAGCGCTCTAACGGGAGCAAACTTACATAATCCAAAAGGTATTGGAGTAGAAACCCATTCTACTTCATCACTTATTATAAGTCAGTCAGCAGGTGGTCACGTAGGTGCAGTAACTGCAAGTGCAAACATTGTACCAAGTTCGACTAATACCTATTCGTTAGGTAACGCTAATCTGATTTGGAAAGAAATATTTGTATCTACAGGCTCAATTAAATTTATGGATAATGGTGGGAATGTTGTCCAAGCAATTACAGCTGATTCCAATGGTATCAATATGGGTACAGGACGAATTAGTGGTTCTGCTACATCTACAGGTTCTTTTGGTAGACTTGAAGTTATCGGAAATGGTAATATAGATGGTAATCTAACATTAGGTGGTAATATCACGATTGGTGATGCAGATAGTGATTCGATTGCAATCAATGCAGACTTCACATCTAATTTGATACCAAATACAGACAATAATGTCGACATAGGTAGTGCATCAAAACAATGGAAAGATTTATATGTAAATGGAATCGGTTATATCGACCAACTTGGTACTGATGCCGATCCTGTAGCAGTTTTTGTCAGTAGTGGAGAATTAGACGGTGTTACTTTAGGAGGTGAATCACAAGTAACCATAACAGACGCTGACATGAACGGTGGAACCATCGATGGAGTAACAATAGGTGTTAGTTCAGCAACGACAGGTAACTTCACGAATGTTACGGGTTCAGTAGTATCGGCATCAACAGCCATATTTACAAATCTAAGTGGTTCCTCAGCAAATATTGATGGTGGTACTATTGATAGTATCACTTCACTAACAGCAGCAGGTAACTTAGATATAGGTGCACACGATTTGAGAGCAGCCACAATAACCGCTGACGGATTGACAAGTGGTAGAGTTGTATTCGCAGGAACTAATGGTGTGTTATCTGATGATTCGGATATGTCTTTTAGTGGTGATACATTGACTGTAACTAAGCTTGGAGCATTTGAAGCAGCTGGAGCTATAGATTTTTCTGACGAAAATATGACCAATGTTGATATCGATAGTGGAACTATTGATGGAACAGATGTTACGGTTGGTTCAGGTAAAACTCTTGACGTAAGTGGAGGTACACTCACATTAGCTAATGACCAAATAAGTGGTGATAAGATAAACGGAGGTACAATAGGTTCTGTTACGATATCACAATTAGCAGGTGCATTAGATGCTAACAATCAGAATATCACTAATATAAATGTTGATAGTGGAGCCATTGATGGTGTAACTTTAGGAACTAACTCAGCTATAACAGAAGCTCAAATTGATAGTATCAATATCAATGGTACAACGATAAAAGATTTTGCTACATTGAGTGGTTCAGCAGTATCTACAGGTTCAATCGGTAGATTAGAAACCACATCAGCAAATGCAGACTTGGGTGGTAAGATTCTTACTTTAGCAGGAGATTTGACTACACAAAATAATAACGTAATAATCAACGCAGCAGGTGCAGCAAGAACTCTAACACTAAATGAATCCCTAACCATAGGTGATGGAAATGATGGTACGATTACATTTAGTGGAGCATCAAAAACTCTTACTATTGAGAATACATCAGCTGTAAACCAAGATGTGACAAGTGACGCAGATGTAGCTTTCAACACTGTGGACTTAGCATCAAATATGACTATTGCAGGTAACTTGACAGCAGACCACGGTTCAAATAACTTTACAATCGCATCAACTAATGCGAGTGTCTTAGTTGAGGGAACAACATTTACAGGTAATGATGTAACAATACCTGGTAATCTTACTGTTCAAGGTTCACAAACCATAATTTCAAGTTCGGCATTAGATGTTGTAGATAAAAACATCACGGTGGCTAGTGGAAGTGGAACAAGTGCAACAGCGGATGGAGCAGGACTAACATTCGGTAAAGCATCAATCGCTCAATTTGTATACGACCACGCATCAACAAGTCTGTCTTCAAGTATAGCTTTCTCAGCACCATCACTAAATGTGGATACAATCACATTAGATGCAGCTGAAATAGATGCAACAGGAGCACTAACAATAGATGCAGGTGCAGATATAACCTTAGATGCTACAGGCGATGTCAACGTTCCCGCTAACATCGGAATGACATTTGGTAATGATGGTGAAAAGATTGAAGGTGATGGTACAGACTTGACTATAGCATCAAGTGCTAAACTAAATCTTACAGCAACTTCTGATGTTCACATTCCTAAAAATGTTGGTATAGTATTCGATGATAACGCTAGTGAGAAGATTGAATCAAACGATACTGACTTGACAATAAACTCAGGAGCTGACATAAACCTAACCGCTACAGGTGATGTAAACATACCATCAAACGTTGGTATCACTTTTGGTGACGACGCTGAAAAAATTGAAGGTGACGGCACCGACTTGAAAATCACAGGTAATAAGATAAAGTTAGAGAGTGCTGTAATAAGTGGTTCAGCAGTTTCGACAGGTTCATTTGGACAAATAGAAGTTGATGATAACACAGTAGTTGCTAACCTAAACGCAGATTTACTTGATGGACAAGAAGGTTCACATTACTTAGACTTTGGAAACTTTGTGATTGACAATGATGAGATTCCAATCGCTAAACTTGCACAAGACGCTGTAACCATAACCGCAGGAGACGGATTGAAAACAGGTGGTAGTGTAACTCTTGGTGGTAGTGTAACGTTAGATATTGATGTTAGTGACTTCGCAGGTACAGGTTTAGAAGATGCAGGTTCAGAAAATTTAGGAATTGAAGCAGCACAAACAGCAATAACCACAATAACAAACTCAAGTCTAAAAATAGGTGCGGCTACAAATGATGAGTACATAGACTTCGGAACTGATGCTATGATAAAGTTCGCAATCGATAATACTGAAGACTTTAGAATGGCAGATGGTGGTACATTCCACGCTAACGCTGATGTTATAGCATTCTCATCCACAGTCTCTTCTGATAAAAAGTTGAAGACTAATATTGAAGATATAAACTATGGATTAGCTGATGTTATCAAACTACAAGGTCGTAGATTTGATTGGATTAGAGAAGACAGAGGAAATGATATTGGTTTGATTGCACAAGAGGTACAAGAGGTAATACCTGAAGTTGTCAAAGAGGTTGATGGATTGAATGGTAGAGACCCATACCTAACTGTAGACTATGCAAAGTTGACTTCAGTTCTTATAGAGGCAGTCAAGGAATTGAAAGAAGAAATTGACGATATTAGAAAAAAGTGTGATTGTTTGAACGATTAGGTTTATAATTATTATTTAGTAACTAAAAAGGAAATGTTATGGCAGAAGAGTCTAAATTAGTAGACAAACTACAAGAAGACACAAATAAAATTACTTTTGAAAAAGAAGAGATGGATGCTTTGTCGCAAGTGCAAACAGACTATCTTGAGTGTCAAAATGCATTAGGGCAAATACAGGTTCAAAAAATCAATCTACAACAACAGATTGATAACTTATCAAAAAGTGAAAAAGAATACGTAGAAAAGTATCAAAAAACACAAGAAACTGAGAGAAATCTAGCTCAAAGTCTACAAGATAAGTATGGTGATGGTACTTTAGACCCACAAACAGGCGTTTTTACACCAAATTCTTAACAAAACCACATAAATATTCGTAGAATAGTAACTTAACGAAATTTTGTTTTATATTTATATATAAGATTTTTTTTCTTTATCACAAAAAACACATTTAGGAGAATTTCATGGCAGAAAGAATCGTAAGTCCAGGTGTATTTACACGTGAGAGAGACTTATCATTTCTTCCTCAAGGTATTGCAGAGATTGGAGCAGCAATAATCGGACCTACTAAAAAAGGTCCAGCTTTTGTACCAACTCTAATTAGCAATTTCCAAGAGTTTGAAGAGATGTTCGGCACTCTCGATAAACGTTTCTATACACCTTACACAGTACAACAATATTTACGTTCTGCAGGAACTGTAACAGTTGTTAGAGTTTTAGGCATAGGTGGATATACAGCTGATGCAGTAACAGTATTCGGTCACGTTTCAGGTTCAAGTAACTTGACATTACCAATAGTAACACTATTACCATCAAGGGGTGCAACTAATGGTACGGGTGACTTATCAGCATCTACTTTAGGTGCTTGGACATATTCAGGTGGTGCAACACTTACCCTTTCAGGTAGTAACGTATCAGGATATGCAAAAACAATAAATTTCAGCACGGCAAGTGCAAATTACTTCGATGAAGTATTTAGTGACGATCCACAAGTATCAACTGAGGGTTCAACCACTGTACCTGTTTACATCTATAAACATTATAAGGATTTAGCAGGCGCATATGGTTCAGGTTCCCAACAAGTTAGTGGTACAGGCGCAGTCGGTTGGTATAGTGCAAGTATCGCAGTGGGTAGTGTAAACTTCTCAGCAGGTGTAACCACATTTGGTAATACAGGCGTAGCAGATAGTTGGACAGGTAACAAAGATTACAATGTCGCAAGAACACCAATATTAAAATCACAAATGGTGTCGAATACAAGATATGACTTGTTTAGAGTTTATACACGTTCACATGGAACTGATATCAACTCAGAATACAAAGTCAATGTTCTGAATATCAAAGCAGCATCATCAATACCTGGTTCTGATTATGGTTCATTCTCACTACAAGTTAGGAAACACGCACCAAATAAGACAGAGGATAATCAGATTGTAGAACAATTTGATAATCTTACTTTCGATCCTGATTCAGTAAATTATTTTGCAAGAGTCATTGGTGATAGATTCGTAGAGATTGATTCAAATGGTAAGTTGACATATAAAGGTGATTATCCAAATCAAAGTATGCACATCAGAGTTGGTGATTACAACAACTTAGAGAACCTACCAAAAACATTGGTTCCAATGGGCTTCGGTAAACTATACATACCTGGTCCAAGTGCACCTACTGCATCTTTTGTAACTACACAAACAAATACAAATGGTGATTTTGATTCCAATATATTCTATGGATTCAACTTTGGAGCATCTAAGACAACAAACCTACAATACTTATCACCTATTTCACAGAACGCAGGTCAAGGTAGTAACGTAACTATGTCTCTTGAGAATCAATTAGGACACGCAGATGCAAGCGCATTAGGTTCAACATTCTCAGACGCAAGTGAAAATATCACTTTAGGATTGTCAGCAATCCAACAGAGAAAGTTTACTGTACCTTTCCAATGGGGATTTGATGGTGACAATCCTGCTAATCCAAAACTTGTCGACAACGATATTACAACAACAAATACACAAGGATTTGATTGTTCAAACGCAGAAGCAAGTGGTACAGTAGTTTATAAGAGAGCTATCAACTCAGTAAGTAATCCTGACGAATTTGATATCAATATGTTAGCAACGCCAGGTATTATCCACAGACTACATCCAAAAGTAACAAATCATGCAATATTGAAAGTTGAAGATAGAGCAGATTGTTTCTACGTAATGGATGGATTCGGTTGGGGTGATACTATCGCTACAGCAACAAGTGCAATAAGCACATTGGATACCAATTACGCAGCAACTTACTATCCGTGGGTAAAAATAGTTGACGGAAACACTAACAGACCAACATGGGTTCCACCATCAGTAGTATTACCAGGAGTAATCGCATTTACTGATAAAGTGGCTCACGAATGGTTCGCACCCGCAGGTTTGAATCGTGGTGGATTGACAACGGTATTAGAAGCTAAGACAAGATTGACTCACGCAGAACGTGATGACTTGTACGAAGAAAGAATCAATCCAATCGCTACATTCCCTGGACAAGGTGTGGTAGTGTTCGGACAAAAAACATTACAATCCAAACCATCCGCACTTGATAGAATCAATGTACGTAGATTGTTGATTGCATTGAAGAAGTTTATCGCATCATCTTCAAGGTTCTTAGTATTCGAACAGAATACAGTATCAACAAGAAACAGATTCTTGAATATTGTGAATCCATATCTTGAAAGTGTACAGGCTAATAGTGGTCTAAGTGCTTTCAGAGTGGTAATGGATGATACCAACAACACACCTGATGTTGTTGATAGAAATCGTTTGGTTGGTCAGATATTTATTCAGCCTACAAGAACCGCAGAGTTTATTGTATTAGACTTCGTTGTTCAACCAACGGGAGCATCTTTCCCTGAATAAGTTTGACTTATAATGGTTCATGAAAACCCTCACTTCGGTGGGGGTTTTTGTTTTAATATAAAACTTCTATAAAACTCATAAAAAAGAGGATATTGGAATTGAGTATTTTTTCTATAATGTGATATTTATTATTGTACAATTATGTTTATAGGAGACACTAAATGCCCGACATACTCGATACCAATGAAATATTTTTTACGCCGTTTGAGCCAAAACTCCGTAACAGATATGTCTTTTACATTGAGGGAATACCATCCTACTTAGTCAAAGCAGCTAATAGGCCACAAATTCAGTTTGAAGAAATAGTCCTCGACCATATCAACGTAAAAAGATATATCAAAGGTAAAGCACAATGGCAACCTATCGACATCACACTTTACGATCCTGTAGTTCCAAGTGGAGCACAAGCAGTTATAGAGTGGATTAGACTTTCTCATGAGTCAGTAACAGGTCGTGATGGATATTCAGATTTTTATAAGAAAGATGTAACTTTCAATATGTTAGGACCTGTTGGCGACATAGTTGAAGAGTGGACACTAAAAGGTTGTTACATCGAAAATGCTAATTTTGGAACATTAGACTATAGTGTTAGTGAAGCAGCAGACATTACGTTGACGCTTAAGTATGACTACGCTATATTACAATTCTAATTCTAAGGAGTAAACTATGAGTGAATGGATAGTAGCTAATTGGGAATATATTTTGGTAGTAATCTACGCATTAGAGAAGATTGTCAAAATGACACCAACTAAGTACGATGACATCATTTTTGATATGGTTCTAAAGCCAATCAAAGATAAAATAGCACCGACTAAAAAGTAAATTCATAAGTGGTGTGTTACATCAGTAGCACACCACATCAAAAAAAAAAATCAAATAACAGAAATCTCATATATATTTATATTCATAACATGGAGTAAAAATGGCTAATTTCCCTACTGAAATGGTCAATTTACCATCAAAAGGTAAGTTGTACCCTAAAACTTCACCATTGTCAAAAGGTGAGGTTGAGTTAAAATACATGACAGCTAAAGAAGAAGATATTTTGACATCTATAAATCTAATCAGAAAAGGTATCGTATTAGATAAATTATTAGAAGCACTTATTGTTGACAAATCAATCAAGTTGAGTGATATGTTGGTTGGTGATAAGAACTCTATTCTTATTGCAGCAAGAATACTTGGTTATGGTAAAGAATATACTTTACAAGTCATGTGTGAAGAGTGTGACGAACGTAGTCCAATAAAAGTTGATTGTACTAAATTTGACGACATCGAAATAGACGATAAAGTTACACAAAATAAATTTTCTATTGATTTACCTACGACAAAAGTAAAATTAGAATTCAAACTTCTAACAAGTGGTGAAGAATCGGATGTTATGAAAGAAGTTGAGGGTTTACAAAAGATTCAACCTGATATAAACTTCTTGAACTCTTATAGATATAAAAAGATGATTCTATCAGTAAATGGTGAAACTCAAAAATCTGCTATAAATGATTTTGTTGATAATCAGTTTCTAACAAGAGACACTGTGGTTTTCAAAAAATATCTGAATGAAATCACACCTGATGTTGATATGACATATGAGTGTAAATGTCCAAAGTGTGGTCATTCTCAGGAGGTAGATGTCCCATTAGGGACAGGGTTTTTTTGGCCTGACACAGAATGATAGATTAGCAGTACACGAAGAAATCTTCACCCTACTCAACTACGGTAATGGTGGATACATATTCAATGATGTTTACCATATGCCTACCTATCTAAGAAAGTTCTATTTACAAAGACTTAGTAAAGAATATAAGGACATCGCAAAAGAACGCGAGAAGCTAGCAAACAAAGTCAAAAAATAGACTTTCCTGATATTTATATTATATAATCCCAAACAAATCAATGGAGCAATCAATGCCTAAAAAACAGGTAAACGAAAGTATAAAAGACAAAGTAATGTCAACGATTTTTAGACTTTTAGCAAAAGGTGATGAAAGAAAAGTATTGAATACTGCTTTGGGAAAAGACCCTTTCATCAATAGAGAAATAAAAAAAATAGCAAAATCACAAGAAGAAATAAGAAAAAAAATATT
>Ga0098060_1000092_pt1 | contig 41606 bp, 26 predicted proteins | sample 21_taG_FD_77063 | JGI IMG/M metagenome (GOLD analysis project Ga0098060, IMG submission 77063) | Marine viral communities from the Subarctic Pacific Ocean - 21_ETSP_OMZ_AT15319 metaG | ecosystem: Environmental > Aquatic > Marine > Oceanic | place: Pacific Ocean | collected 2015-01-19 | reverse complement strand
TAAGTTTACAAGAAAGAAAATAACAGCTAATGAAAAGCTGGAAGACATACAAGGATTAGATACAACAATAGATTGGAAAAATACAGGTGACAATAGCTATGACGGTGAAAAGCTAGCATTATTAGTACATGATGAAAGTGGTAAGTGGGAAAGACCTGATAATATATTAAATAACTGGCGTGTTACAAAAACATGTTTAAGATTAGGTAGTAGAATTATAGGTAAGTGTATGATGGGTTCAACATCAAACGCTTTAGATAAAGGAGGCGATAACTTTAAAAAATTATACAATGCATCAGATGTCACTAAACGAAATAGAAACGGTCAAACAAAAAGTGGCTTATACTCTCTTTTTATCCCAATGGAGTGGAACTACGAAGGATTTATTGATGAGCACGGAATTCCAGTTTTCACTACTCCTGATATCGACGTGTTCGCCCCAGACGGTGAACTAATAGATGTAGGCGTAATAGATAACTGGCAAAATGAGGTTGATGGTTTAAAAGATGATCAAGATGCTTTAAACGAATTCTACCGCCAGTTTCCAAGAACAACTGAACATGCGTTTAGAGATGAGACTAAGAATAGTATATTTAACTTAGTTAAAATATACGAGCAGATAGATTACAACGAAGAGCTATCTAGAACACTAGGTGTAACTAAAGGTAATTTTCAATGGGTTAACGGTATAAAAGATTCACAAGTAATATTTTATCCAGATCCAAAAGGTAGGTTTAAAGTAAGTTGGACGCCACCGTCACAAATACAGAATAGAGTAATACTTAAAAATGGTGTTAAGCACCCAGGCAATGAGCACATGGGAGCATTTGGTTGTGATAGTTACGATATATCAGGCACAGTAGATGGCGAAGGATCAAAAGGAGCTTTACACGGTTTGACTAGGTTTAGCATGGAAGATGCTCCGGCTAATAGTTTCTTTTTAGAATACTTATCAAGACCACCAACAGCAGAGATGTTCTTTGAGGACGTTCTAATGGCTTTAGTGTTTTACGGGATGCCTATACTCGCAGAGAACAATAAACCCCGTCTCTTGTATTATCTGAGACGTAGAGGATATAGAGGGTTTAGTATGAATAGGCCTGATAAGATATGGAATAAATTATCTGTTGCAGAAAAAGAAGTAGGTGGTATACCTAACTCTAGCGAAGATATAAAACAAGCACATGCCGCCGCGATTGAAATGTATATACAAGATCACGTAGGTATGAAGCAAGACGGAACGTTTGGAGATTTGTATTTTAATGATCTTTTAAACGACTGGAGTAGGTTTGATATAAACAAAAGAACAAAGTTTGATGCATCTATAAGTTCTGGTTTAGCTATAATGGCAAACAACAGACATTTATACGCACCAAATGCAAAGGTTGAAAAACAACCGTTAAATATAAACATTTCTAAGTATAGTAATACTGGAAGCAATTCACAAATAATCAAATAATAAATATGGCAGAGTCTGGCATTAAAAGTTATTTCCCGAGTCAAACAGTTAGTGATGCTGAAAAGCTAAGCTACGATTATGGTTTGAAAGTAGGTAAAGCAATAGAGCAAGAGTGGTTCAAAAATGATAGGAACAATAATAGATATAGAACTAATCAAAACGATTTTCATAATTTAAGGTTGTATGCGAGAGGCGAGCAGTCAATACAAAAATATAAAGACGAATTATCTATAAACGGCGACCTGTCTTATCTTAATTTAGACTGGAAACCTATACCTATAATATCAAAATTTGTAGATATAGTTGTTAATGGTATAGCTGAAAGAACTTATGACATTATAGCTTATTCGCAAGATCCTTTTGGTGTGGCTAAAAGAACTGAGTATATGGAAAGTATACAAAGCGACATGAAGCTAAAAGATTTTAATAACAATATAGAGCAAGCTCTAAAGTTAAAAATGCGAAAAAGCCAAGTAGAAGAGCTTCCTAGTTCGCAAGAAGAATTAGATCTTCATATGCAGCTTTCTTATAAGCAGTCAGTAGAGATAGCAGAAGAACAAGCTATTAACACTCTTTTAGAAGGAAACAAATACGAGCTTATTAAAAAGCAATTTTACTACGATTTAACTGTTCTAGGAATTGGGGCGGTAAAAACTTGCTTTAATACATCTGAAGGTGTAACTGTAGATTACGTTGATCCAGCAAACCTAGTATACTCTTACACAGACTCACCTTATTTTGAAGACATATATTATGTAGGTGAGGTAAAAACGATACCGGTGAACGAGTTGGCAAAACAATTTCCTCACTTAAACGAAGCGGATCTTGAAGATATAATGAAAAATAAATCTAACAGTAGATCTAATTATAACTCAAGACATACTCACCAAAAAGAAGATAACAATACTATTCAGGTTTTATACTTTAACTATAAAACTTATATGAATGAAGTTTATAAGGTTAAAGAAACAGCTACAGGTGCTGATAAAATTATAGATAAAGACGACTCTTTTAACCCACCACAAGACAAGGAAGGTGGTTATGGTAGGATGTTGAGGTCTATAGAGTGTTTATACGATGGTGCTATGATACTTGGTACAAAAAAACTACTTAAATGGGAAATGGCTAAAAACATGATGCGACCAAAAAGCGATTTTACTAAAGTTAAGATGAATTACAATATTGTAGCTCCTAGAATGTACGATGGTAGAATAGACTCGCTTGTTAAAAAAATCACTGGTTTTGCTGATATGATTCAACTAACACACTTAAAGTTACAGCAAGTATTGTCTAGAATGGTTCCAGATGGTGTGTATTTAGATGCCGATGGTTTAGCTGAAGTTGATCTAGGTAATGGAACAAACTACAACCCACAAGAAGCTTTAAACATGTTCTTTCAAACCGGTAGTGTTATCGGTAGATCGTTTACAGGTGAAGGTGATATGAATCCAGGTAAAGTACCTATTCAAGAAATTACATCAGGTAGCGGTGGTAATAAGATGCAAGCTCTTATTGGTAATTACAACTACTATTTACAAATGATAAGAGATGTAACCGGGCTTAACGAAGCTAGAGATGGTAGTATGCCTGATAAAAATGCTTTAGTAGGAGTTCAAAAGTTAGCTGCTGCAAATAGTAATACAGCAACTAGACATATACTTCAGTCAGGCTTGTTTTTAACTGCTGAAGTTTGTGAATCTTTATCTCTTAGGATATCTGATATTATAGAGTACTCTCCAACTAAAGACGCGTTTATACAGGCTATAGGTGTTCATAACGTTGAAGTTTTAAAAGAAATAGGAGACTTACATCTTTATGACTTTGGTATATTTATAAACTTACAACCAGACGAAGAGCAAAGAATGATGTTGGAGAATAACATTCAAATGGCTTTACAACAACAAGTTATAGAGTTGGCTGATGCTATAGACGTTAGAGAGATAAAAAACATAAAGCTAGCAAACCAACTATTAAAAATACGTAGAAAAAAGAAGTTAGATAGAGACCAAGCAGTACAACAGCAAAACATGGAACAACAAGCACAGTTAAACCAGCAGTCAGCTCAGATGGCAGCTCAAGCTGAGGTTCAAAAAAACCAAGCTGTAACTGAAAGTCAAGCTCAACTTGAACAAATTAAAGGTCAAATAGAATCTCAACGTATGATGCAGGAAGTTCAAATGAAAAAAGAACTTATGGGTCTAGAGTTTCAATATAACATGCAACTAAAAAGTATGGAGTCTTCTGTTAAAAAACAAAGTGAAAAAGAAAAAGAAGATCGTAAAGACGAAAGAACAAAAATACAAGCTACACAGCAATCAGAAATGATTGACCAAAGAAATAGTGGAAAACCACCTAAAAACTTTGAATCCGCAGGTAATGATATACTAGGTGGAGGATTTGATTTAGGTTCGTTTGACCCTAGATAAATTTATTAACTATTATTATATTATATTATGGCAGAAAAAGAAGAGCCAATCGCAAACGACGATACTGGCAAGATTAAAGTAAAAGCAAAGAAAGAAAAACAACCAAATGGTAACGAGACAAAAGGAAACGTTACCAAGGTTAAAGCAAAGATGAAAGCAAAACCTGAAGTGCAAGAGCAAACAGTAACTAAGGTTGATTTAAACAAACCAAACAAACCAAAAGAAAATGAAACTAAAGAAAATAACCCTGTCAACGAGGGAGTGGTTGGAGTCGATGAAAATGCCGATGCCCCACAAGAACAAAAAGAAGTACAGCCGGAAGCAGAAACACAAGAAGCTCCAATACTAGAAGAAATTACTGAAGAATCTACAGAAGAAGTTGCTGAAGTTGAAGAGAAAATCGAAGAAGCTGTTGCAGAGGCTGAAGCTACAGGAAAACCTATACCAGAGAACATACAGAAGTTAATGGAGTTTATGGAAGAAACTGGTGGTGATCTAAACGACTACGTTAAATTGAACAAAGACTATAGCAAATTAGAAAATGAAGACTTGCTGTACGAATATTACAAGCAAACAAAACCTCATTTAAACAATGAAGAAATAAACTTTCTGATGGACGATCAGTTCGCTTATGATGAAGATGAAGATGAGGAGATAGATATACGAAGAAAAAAATTAGCGTTAAAAGAGCAAGTTGCGAACGCTAAAAGCCACTTGGACGGGCAAAAGTCCAAATACTATAACGAGATCAAAGCTGGAAGCAAACTTACTAGTGAACAGCAGAAAGCAGTTGATTTCTTTAATAGATATAACAAAGAGTCAGAAGTAACTCAAAAAGCAGCAAAGAAAAATACTGATATTTTTACTCAAAAAACAAATAATGTTTTTAACGACAAGTTCAAAGGTTTTGAATACAACGTCGGTGACAAAAAATACAGGTTTAATGTAAACAATGCTGAAGAGGTTAAAACAACACAAAGCGATATAAATAATTTTACTAAAAAGTTTTTAGATAAAAATAATACATTATCAGATGCTAAGGGTTATCATAAATCTCTATACACAGCAATGAATGCGGATGCTGTTGCAAGACACTTTTATGAACAGGGTAAAGCTGACGCTATGAGAAATAGTGTTGCTAAAGCTAAAAACGTGGATATGGAACCAAGACAAAGTCATGGTGCTGTTGAAGCTGGGGGGATAAAAGTAAGAGCTTTAGGTAGTAACTCTTCTGATTTTAAGTTTAAAATTAAAAACAATAAATTTAAAAATTAAAAATTAAAAAATTATGGCAATTTCAAATCCTGGTGGTTTGTTGAACAGTACGCCGTCTCACAGACAGCAGACTCTAGCAACAAATTACTTTGACTTTACTGCGACAGCAAATCAAGGCTGGGCGCAACAATATTTACCAGATCTAATGGAGCAAGAAGCTGAAGTGTTCGGACCAAGAACTATTTCGGGTTTCTTATCTCAAGTTGGAGCTGAAGAAGCGATGGCTGCTGACCAAGTTGTTTGGTCTGAGCAAGGTCGTTTACACTTATCTTACACTTGTGAAATCACTGATGTTGATGATGGTGCTTCTACAAATGGTGGTGAAATAACTATTAATGGTTTCATTGATACTAACGCTACATATACTGCAGGAAAACACGGTGTAAGAGTTAATGATACTATTATCGTTGCTACTTCATCTGCAGTGCTAAAATGTTTAGTAGTTAAAGTGGCTACTGATGTTCTTGATGTAGAGCCTTATGGAGCTGCTGATATCACATCACTTGGTGAAGGTAGCACGGGTACTTTACTAGTTTATGGTTCTGAGTACGGAAAAGCTGATAACTATAACGGTAGCGATTCTCACTCTGCTAATGAGCCAGAATTCAAAACTTACACTAACAAGCCGATCATCATGAAAGATTACTACGAGGTATCTGGATCTGATGTTTCAAAAGTTGGTTGGGTAGAGATAGCTGCTGAAGATGGTACAGCTGGTTACATGTGGTACTTAAAAGCTGAAGCTGATACAAGAGCTAGATTTAACGATTATATCGAAATGGCTATGTTAGAAGGTGAGCTTGCTGCTCAAGCAACAGATGATGTTGCTGCGTTTATTGCTCCTGCTGCTACTGATGCTGCTGGTACTGAAGGTTTATTCGCTGCTATCGAATCAAGAGGTAATATTACTACTGGTGTAACTGGTATTAATGCTGCAACTGATTTGGCTGAATTTGACGCTATCTTAGCTGAGTTTGATAAGCAAGGTGCTATTGAAGAAAACATGATGTTTGTAAACAGATCTACTTCGTTAGCAATGGATGATATGTTAGCTTCTATGAATTCTTACGGAGCTGGTGGTACTTCTTACGGAGTATTTGACAACTCAGAAGATATGGCATTAAATTTAGGTTTCTCTGGTTTCAGAAGAGGTTCTTATGACTTCTACAAGTCTGACTTCAGATACTTAAATGACAAAGCTACAAGAGGTGGTATCAATGATGCTGCTGGAGCTAACGCTATCAGAGGGGTAGTTGTTCCTGCTGGAACTTCTACTGTTTACGATCAGTCATTAGGTAAAAACCTTAAGCGTCCTTTCTTACATGTTCGTTACAGAGCTTCTCAAACTGATGATAGAAGAATGAAATCATGGGTTACTGGTTCTGTTGGTGCTGCTACATCTTCTTTAGATGCAATGCAAATCCACATGTTAACTGAAAGATGTTTAATTACTCAAGGTGCTAACAATTTCATGTTAATGAAATAAGCATTATTTATATTAAAGAACCGGGGCTTCGGCCTCGGTCCTTTTATTTTTATTAATTTATATTATATTATATTATGGCTAAAAAAGCTAAAAAAACAGAAAACGTTACCCACGTTGAAGCAACAGAGGTAAACGTTACACCGGTTATGGAGACTCCAAAACCAGAAGTAAGAGAAAGATTAAAACCATCTAACGAGTGGGAAATTAAAGATAGAGTTTATTTCTTAAAAGGAAATAAAAAACCACTTTCAAGATCTATTAAATCAGCTAATATATACTTTTTCGACGAAGAAAAAGGTTATGAAAGAGAGTTGAAATATTGTCAAAACCAAAAAACAACATTTGTAGATGAAATGAAAGGCGAACATAGGTTAGCGCATATTGTGTTTAGAGGAGGTCAGCTGTTTGTTCCAAAAGAGAAAACTACTTTACAAAAACTATTATCTCTTTACCACCCTCATAAAGACACTTTATACTATGAGTATAAGCCAGCGGCAATTGCCGAAGAAGAGATAGATGTACTAAATATGCAAGTAGACGCTTTGACTGCAGCTAGAAATGTAGACATAGATATGGCTGAAGCTATTATGCGTGTAGAAAAAGGTTCTGGTGTATCAAACTTAAGTTCTAAAGAGCTTAAAAGAGATTTACTAGTATTTGCTCGTAACAATCCTAAACTATTCTTAGAGTTAGCAGACGATGAAAATGTAATGCTAAGAAACTTTGGTATTAAAGCTGTTGAAGCTGGAATACTAAGATTATCCTCTGATCAAAGAAACTTTTTGTGGGGTAGTAATGGAAGAAAGCTAATGGTTATACCATTTGACGAACACCCGTACACTGCTTTAGCACACTGGTTTAAAACAGACGAAGGAATGGAGATTTACTCTAATATTGAAAAAAGATTAAATTAATCTAACTGTAGATGCAGTCGCTCTACGGGGCGATTGCAAACTACAAATTATATTATATGGAAAAAAATAAATCAAAAGGATTAGGCGACACTGTCGCTAAAATAACAAAAGCAACTGGAATTAAAAAAGTAGTGGAAAAGGTTAGCAAGGCAGTAGGTAAAGACTGTGGTTGCGCTAAACGTCAAGACACTTTAAATAGGTTGTTTCCTTATAATAACTAAAAAGAAATTATGATTAGCATAGACACAGTGTATCAAAAGGTTTTAGCTTTTGCTAATAAAGAGCAAAGAGGATATATAACTCCACAGGAGTTTAATTTGTTCGCCAACCAAGCTCAATTAGAAATATTTGAACGATACTTTCACAACGTCATGAATGCTCCTAAAAAAGACACAAACTCATTAGTGTATTTAGATTTGGATGAAACTATAGAAGAGAGAGTTAGAATATTCGAAAAAGTTTATGGTATAAACGCTATAAACACACTACCTAATGTTGGTAACAACACTAGAGTTAAAAAAATAGATCCTAATGTTGTTTATAGAGTAAATAGAATAGAGTATTTAGACAACGAGTGCGAGCTTTTGAGTACCAATGATTTTAATGAATTTAGAAATGGGCCAGCATTATTAAGACCTAGCAATTCTAGACCTATAGCTAACATAAGAGCTAACCAAATAAGAGTTGTTGGTGACGACGGCGTTTTAGTTGTTCCTACTGGAATATTTTATTTTCAAAAACCAGCTAAGGTTTCGTGGGGCTACTTTGTAGTAGGTGGTAAAGCGCTACACGATAGTAGTGATACTAAAACTACTAACTTTGAGTTACATTCATCTGAGGAGTCTGAGTTAGTGTACAAAATACTTAAGTTTGCTGGCATAGCTACAAAGCAACTAGACATTCAACAAGCCGGTAATGCTTTAGAAAACATTCAACAACAACAATAAAAATAACAAATGGCATTATTAAACCAAACTAAAAAAGATTATTATGATAGTAATGAATTTGGAGGATATCAATTTGTTTCTTTAGACGATATTATAACTCAGTTTAAAGTTATTTATGTTGGAGAAGATAAAATTATACCTCGAGCTAAAAGAGCCGATATAGCTTTTCACGCCCAAAGAGCTTTGCAAGAACTTTCTTTTGATACATTAAAATCTATAAAATCACAAGAAGTAGTTATACCTCCAACTTTACAGATTCCACTTCCACAAAGCTACGTAAATTATACTAAGTTAAGTTGGGTAGATTCTTCAGGTATAAAACATCCTATTTACAAAACAAACAAAACAAACAACCCTACAAAACATTATCAAAACGAAGATGGTGATTTTAAAATAAATCCTGTTGGTACTTTAACACTTGGTTCAAACGTAGTTGTTTTAGACGGTGATTATAGTGATATATTAATCCACGGCATGAGAGTTGTTAGTCCAAATTTACCACCAGCAAGCTTTATACATAATGTAGTTACTACGAGTGGTATAACATCTATAACTTTAGAAAATAAGAGCGGCACAAACACTAAGCTAGCTATAGTATCTACAAACGAAAGATTAGATATTACTAGGTTTAACTTTATTAACTCTGCTGGACTTATGGCTGGTAATACCAAGTTAATATCAACAACAACAACAAGTAGTGGTAACATTGGTGATACAGCGTTAAATATAAGCGATGTTACTGGTATTGAAGAGGGCATGGTTATTAACCACCCTTCTTTTATTAATGACAATTCTATAAACAGTGGTAAGTCTGCTATAACTGTTGTTGGTGTTGGAAGCACTACAGTAGAGCTTTCGCATGCGGCGGTTAAGACTATAGGTTCTGGAGATGCTGTTGGTTTTTTATCTAGCGAAACAAACTCTACAACTTGGAACAACTACAAGTCTCAAAACCCATCAGAAAATAACAATGACGATTACGAGGATGATACTTACTGGCCTATGAATGGTAATAGATATGGTCTTGATCCTCAGCACGCACAAGTTAATGGTTCTTTTTATATAGACGAGTTAGTTGGAAAGATTCATTTTAGCTCTAATATTTCAGGAAAAACTGTGATCTTAGATTACATAAGTGATAGTCTTGGTACAGATGCGGAGATGCAAGTTCATAAGTTTGCTGAAGAAGCTATGTACAAGTGTATAGCATACGCCGTACTTTCTTCAAGGTCGGATGTTCAAGAGTATGTAGTTCAAAGATATAAAAAAGAAAGATTTGCAGCGGTAAGAACTGCTAAACTAAGACTATCAAATATAAAATTAGAAGAATTAACTCAAATACTTAGAGGCAAATCTAAGCAAATAAAACACTAGTATATGCCAGAGATTAAGAATCAGTTTGCCGGTGGTAAAATGAACAAAGATGTAGACGAGCGTCTTGTTCCCAAGGGAGAGTATAGACACGCTGTTAACATTCAAGTTACAACTTCAGAAGGATCTGATGTTGGTACCGTTCAAAATATACTAGGTAATAGTCTTGCTATAACACCAGGTTTACCTATAAATAACGCGTTAAGCTTATTCAACAACCACATATGTGTAGGTTCTATATCTAACGAGGCTAAAAATGAGCTTTACTGGATGTTAGCTGAGTACACTTGGAAAGATCAAATAACACAATCAGGTAATGTTCTTTTAGAGCAAGTTGTTCACACAAACTCATCACCACTACTAAACGTTATAGCAACTAACTTTCAGAATTATAATAGTTTTAATTGGATTGTTGAAAGCAAATCCGCTATCGTTAAGTATAAAAACAACAACGCTGAGTTGGTCTTTGTAGATAAAGCATCTGTTACTATAAATGCTTGGGATGCTAATGTAGGCTCAACAGACGGTGGTCAGTTTGAGGTGTTAGCTGGCGATGTAGCTCCTTCTAGCTCTTTTACACCCACTATATCAAGTGGGTTTTCTAGTTTTGGTACTGGATATGGTTATAATAATTCTACGATATTTCAATTAGAAGTTGGTGATGTTACAAACATAACAGCTGGTATGGACGTTGTTGGTGTCGGGTTGAACCCTCACACTAACGAAATAATGAATTTTTGGCCAAACACCTCTGTGTTAAGCGTTGAGCAAGTTGGAACATGGACAGATATCAATGGAGATCAAAGAATACAGGGTATAGTTCAACTAAATAACACTACTGGAGGTTTTGGTTGTATTGCAGAGGACAACACGTATACTTACGTTCCTAACTTAGTTAACCCACCAAATTGTCCTAGCGCTTGGATTAACATTCAAATGATTGTTACACACTGGGTTTTTGAATCTAAAACATTACAACTAGACAGAAAAAACTTAATAACTGGAATAAATATCATTGATGATCTTTTGTTTTGGACTGATAACTATTCAGAACCAAAATGTATAAATATTACAGACAGCATAAAAGGTACTGATCAAACTGGTAATTTTCATACAGATATATTTGTTGAGGAAAGAGACATATTAGTTCCAGCTAGGGAAAAACATGTTACTGTTATTAAAAATGCACCAAAAAACCCTCCTATAATAAATTCAAAGCAAGGTAGAGATGGTAACTCTTATGGCATAGCGTATCAAGTACCTACTGCTAACGCTGGGGTTGGAGACACTTTGACTATAGATATAACTTCTCCTTTTGCAACTGAATTAAACTATCAAGTTGGAGATGTTTTAGCTTTCAAACTATTAAGCTCTTACCTGTCAACAAATATAACTTCATTTTTTCCAATATCAACAAACTCTAATTACACTTTGTCTGGTTCTATAGTCTCTATAGGTAGTTCTTCAGCTAGCGGTATGACAAGCGTATCTATAATTGTACAACAATTTGTTGGTAATTCATTAGGTAGTGACTACGCTGTTGACTTGTTAGATAATTCTAAAGTATTATACAAACTAAAATTCCCAAGATTCGCGACTAGATATAAATATAAAGACGGTCAGTATTCTTCTTTTTCACCTTTCTCTGATGTTGCTTTTGTTCCTAGCAACTACGAGTATAATGCTAGAACAGGTTTTAATATTGGTATGGAAAACAGTATTACCTCTGTTAGCTTAAAAGATATTATAACTTTAGATATACCAGAAGACGTTGTAGATATAGATATACTTTATAAAGAGTCAGATTCTCCTAATGTTTATCTTTTAGAAACAATAACAAACCTACCTCAAAAACTTCCAGTACCGGCTGATACTTCTATTTGGAATCCTAAAAAATTAGACGACAACTACGAATACATAATAACGTCAGAAAACATCAACGCTTTAATATCTTCTGAGCAAATACTAAGAAGCTATGATAATGTGCCTAGAGCTGCTTTAGGTCAAGATATAGTTGGGAGTAGGTTGGTTTATGGTAACTACTTACAAAATTACAATATAGAAAAAGAAAATATATTAATAAGCACATCTATATCTCCTTATCCAAATAACGAAAGATTTAAAAGTATAAAATCTATAAGAGACTACGAGGTAGGTTTAGTTTTTTCTGACAAATATGGTAGAGAAACACCTGTTATAACTAGCGAACAGAATAAGGTGACTCTATCTAAGGCTAACGCGGACAAAAATAATAGATTTAAAGTTTCTTGGAAAACCACTGATGGGTATCAACTTCCTGATTGGGTTGAATCTTATAAGTTCTACGTGAAAGAAACGTCAACAGAGTACTATAATTTGTCTATGGACAGGTTCTACGATGCTGAAGATAGTAATATATGGCTTTCTTTTCCGTCTTCAGAAAGAAACAAAGTAGATATTGACACTTATTTAATATTAAAAAAAGAACAAAACTCTAGCAATTTAGTTTTAGCTGATTATAGATATAAAATTCTTGATATTAAAAACGAAGCTCCTAACTTTATAAAAGTAGACAAAAAAGATTTAGCAAAAATTGTAGAAGGTCCTGTTACAAACGGTAATAATGGTGGTAGTGGACTTCCTGTTACAACAAACCCGTTATTTGTTGACAATACTACCAATGCTTACCCTGACAGCGTCTTAGTAAATGGCCTGCCTGGCACTAAACAATTACATGTTAAAGGTGATGTTACTCCAACTGGAGTTAATCGTATCGGTGGTAGTGTAGGTCGTTTAAGACCTAGTAGTTTAATCAGTGATGAGTATGAGGTAGAGGTTAGAATAAATACTTTCAAATCAAACTTTGTACAAGGCAATTATGTTACCTCTTGGAGAAAGATAAATAAAATAACTCATTACGGCAAAAACGGAGTAACTCTTGATACTTTACCAACTTCATCATCTGCCCAACAACAGGATTTCACTATACATTTATCAGAAGCTTGGGAGAACGATTCAAGTTTCTTTTTCACGGATCAAATTGGTACAGTTACAACCGAAGGCACAAACGGCGCGCCAGTTTTAGAGTTTAGAAAACTAATACGTAGAGATAACTTAGCAGAGTTTGCTGGTAGGTTTTTTGTTAAAATACTAAAAGATATAAGTTTCTACGAACAAGTGTTAAGCCAAATGGGTTCTCAAACTTTAGTTCCTAAACTTCAACAAGATCTTGGTTATGTAAAAGATTTTACACAAGAAGATTTTAGTGGTCAAGGTAATATTTCCTCTAACTTTTCTACAACAGTTTCTAGTCAAATATCTGCTTTGCCACATTCTTGGGCTAGCGCTAGATATCCAAGTGGCGTAAGTGGAGTACCTATACCAACTGACGCTTATTACCATCCATCAGCTTGGTCTTATATACATAACAAGTTAAATGCTTCTTCAGCAAAAGGTTTTTTTATTGATGAAGCTTTTGCTACTGGTATATCTCCGTTTTATAACTTTAGAGAGGCTTTTCAAACTCGTTTTGTAGATGATAGTGAAACTAGAGAAAGAAATCAAGTTGCTCTTTTTGGAGGTTGGAACTCTGCATCTTCACCCCAACCAACTTTAGATTACTACAGTAATGTTGATACAAACTTAAGCTCTTTATACGCTTATCACACATCTTTGTCCAGCGATCAATTAACTGATTACACTGGATGCCAAACGGTAAGTGGTGTAACTAACAGTATCCCATCTAATTTAACTAACCCTTGCCCCGATAGAATAGCTGCGTGTGTATGGGAACCATTATTAAACAACACTTCTCTGTCTCAAAACAAATACTATCACGAGGGTAACGGAGCAGGCGCTTCGCCCGCCAATGTTCTTGATATATCTATAATAGGAGGTATTGGAAACGAGTGGAAGCCTAGCCAAGGTGGTTTAGGTTTTACTCCTCATGATCCAAATGGTTTTGGGTATTTAACTTGGAACGACGCACAGCTAGCGTTAACATCGTTAGACGATGCACAACGTAATATTATGTTTGAACTTTGTACTATAGGTAATAAATTTAGATTTGATAACGATCCTACCGAAGAAGTATTTACTATTTTAGATTTCAGAATACAATCAAAGAAAAATTATTCTGAAGGATTTTATGACGATACCTACCCTGGTGTAACTCAGGCTGACCCAAATTTTAGCTCAAACTACCCTCATGACGGCTCAACTCCAATATCCGATAGTGTTAATTACACTGCAAATGCAAATCACAGGCACACTATTAGCATACTGTTAGATAAGGATATAGGTGCAAGCGGTTATACTCCTACAGATGGAAGTATTGGTAATGTTCCTGGTTATGCTGGTAACTGGAACACGCCAACAATAACTGGCGACTTTGCTAAAATAGTATTTTTAGAAGCACGGACGGTTTTTGATGGTTTTGGTGTTGACTCTAGTTTGAACCCTTCGATATGGGAGACCGAACCAAAACAAAACGACGGTCTTGACATTTACTATGAAGCTAGTAGGTCTTACCCTTTTTCTATAAGTAAAGACAATGCTTTATTAAAAATGCCTATTGGTAGTTTGATAAGACCTGACGATCCTTCTGTGTTAATACAACCTGGTACTACAGTTGTTGATTGGCAAGAAAGACAAATTAGTAACTCTATAGTTTTAGTAACAAACAAACCGTTAACGTTTGCAAACGAAGATATTATACGTTTTACTTTAGATGATGGATCAGAATCTCAAGCTGAGTTTTGGCAATCAGCAGCTTCGGCTACTTTTCCTAATGGACCAACAAACCCCTTAAATACAACTGGTACCGCTGATTATTTTCAATATTATGTTAGGCCGTTTAAACTAGGGCTGCTTAATGGATTGTCTTGGAGCAACTGTTTTTCCTTTAACAATGGAGTAGAATCTAATAGTATAAGAGATGACTTTAATTCCGTGTCTATAGATAATGGAGCTATTGCCTCTGCAACTATTCTAGAGCCTTATGAAGAAGAGCGTAGGAAAAGCGGTTTGATATTTTCTGGTTTATACAACTCTAACTCTGGTGTTAATAATCTAAATCAATTTATAGCTGCTGAAAAAATAACAAAAGACTTAAACCCTACTTATGGTAGTATTCAAAAGTTACACGCTAGAGATTCTGATTTAATTGCTTTGTGTGAAGATAAAGTAATTAAAATACTAGCAAATAAAGATGCTTTGTTTAATGCTGATGGAAGCCCTCAATTAACCGCTAACGAAAGGGTTTTAGGACAGAGCATTCCTTTTGTTGGAGAGTTTGGTATATCTACAAATCCAGAATCGTTTGCTTCAGAATCCTATAGAGTTTACTTTACCGACAAAGTAAGAGGTAAGGTTATTAGGCTATCTATGGATGGGTTAACACCTATATCAGCGCATGGTATGAAAGATTATTTTAAAGATAATCTCAAGTCTAACGATAAAATTATAGGTAGTTATGATGATAAAAAAGACGAATACAATGTAACTTTACCTAACACCGGAACAACTGTTTCTTTTAGCGAATCAGTTAGAGGTTGGGTTAGTTTTAAGTCATTTGTTCCTGAAAACGCTATTAGCTGCGCTAACGATTACTACACGCTAAAAAATGGTGTAATATGGAAGCATCACGTTGAAACAATTCCTGAAACTAGAAACAATTTTTACGGTGCTCATACTGAAAACGACTACTCATCGCTAGAAGTTATTTTAAATGATGCACCTAGCGTTGTTAAATCGTATCAAACAATAAACTACGAAGGTAGTCAGTCTAAAGTTGATCAATTTGTTTCTAACACAAACCCTAGCACTGGTGTGACTTTAAGTGACAACCAATATTACAATCTAACGCTTAAGAAAGGTTGGTATGTAAATAATATAATTACAGATAAAGAAAAAGGCAGTGTAAATGAATTTATAGAAAAAGAAGGTAAATGGTTTAATTACATAAAAGGTAAAAACGTTCAGTTGTCAGTGGGTAATCAAATACATATTAATAATGACGGCAGTTCTTCTTTTGACCAAGCTAGTTTTAGTATACAAGGTTTAGGAGTATATGATGGACCTGTTGCTGTACCAGTTCCTGGTTGTACAGATAACACTTTTGCAAACTATAATCCAAATGCTACAATTGATGATGGTAGTTGCTTTAACCCACCACCACCACCACCAAATCCAATACATGGATGTACTGATGTTCTTGCAACAAATTATAACTCTAATGCTAATACAGATGATGGTAGTTGTTTTTACAATGGAGCTGCTGTTATTGGATGTATGGAGCCAACAGCTTCTAACTATAATGCTTTTGTAAATGTTAGTAACAACTCTTGTATATGGCTCGGCTGCACGGACAATAGCGCTCTAAACACAACAGACTTTACAGCTGCGTACGCTTATGCTGCGGCTAATAATATACCAGTAGCTATTAGTGATGATGGCTCTTGTATACCGGTTGTACTTGGTTGTACAGATCCAACAGCGTTTAATTATGATAATACGGCAACTGTAGATAACAACAATTGTATACCAGTTATAACAGGTTGTATGGATCCTACAGCATCTAACTACGTAATACCAGCAGGTAATAGCTCTGACATAAACACTAGTGACCAATCTGCTTGTGTTTTTGACGGATGTACAGATGATACACCTGGTATCAATCCAGATATAAATGGAAATATACCACCTTCTGGCCTTAACATATCAGGATATTTAGCTACAAACTTTGATCCTGCTGCAAATAATGACGACGGTTCTTGTGCTTACAGTGTTGGTTGTACTGATGATACACAAGCAAACTACAACCCGTCAGCTCAAATAAACGATCCTAGTAATTGTATTGCTTGCGATTGGGTACAAGGCGGTGTCTACCCTTATAATGGTAATCCTGTTGCTATTACTAATATAAATGAATCAACGCCAAACACAAATGACGGTCAAGTTGCTGTTGAAGTAAATGTAAACTTTCCAAATCCAACCGCTCAAGGTCAAACTTACACTCCGTTTACAATAGAGTTGTTAAACTCTAGTGGTTCTGTGGCTGTTTATACTTTTACTCCAAACTCAGGTTTATATAACGCTGTAAATTCAAACTCTATACTTTTCTCTCATTTAGCTCCAGGTGTATACACGGTTCAGGTTTTAAGCGGCCCTAACCAGTATGGTGTTAGCGGTATATGTGAGTATAATGAAAACGTAACCGTTTTAGTTGGTTCTCCAATTTTAACACAAGGTTGTATGGATCCAAACGCTTGCGATTATAATCCTCAAGCTAATGATCCAACGCCGTGTAATTACGCTACGTGTGCTGGTTGTATTGACAATGCTTTTCCAGCTGATAATTATGGTTCTCAAACCGGTACCGGTGGAGTTGGCCAAATGGGAACTCCTTGTAGCGTTTTAATAAACGGAAACATTAGCAATCTTTGTACAATACAGTGTGGTAATGGTTTCAACGCAACACCTCAAGGTAATGGTTGTTGCGCTTACACTATACTTGGGTGTACGGACGGTAGTACAGATGCTAACGGAAACAATGTAATGTTTAATTATAATCCTGTGGCTACTGTAGATGATGGTTCATGTATACTCGCTGTTTATGGTTGTATGGACTCTACAGCAATTAATTTTGATTCTACAGCATTATATGACGATGGTTCATGTATACCAGCTGTAGTTGGTTGTATGGACTCAACAGCTCTTAATTATGACCCTACAGCTAATGTAGATACAATTCCAACTAGCTGTTGTTATATCTCTGGTTGTACTGATTCAACTTATCCAAACTATAACCCAAACGCATGTCAAGATGACGGTAGCTGCGCACATGTTTTCGGTTGTATGACACCAACAGCTTGTAATTTTGACTGCTCAACAGCTTTGAACTCTGGCTCTACAACACCTTGTACTGACGGTGTTTCTATGGACGATAACAGTTGTGTATTTGGTGGTTGTACAGATCCACTTTCTTGCTTTTTTGATCAAGCGTTAGCAAATACGTTTCCTTGCACTGATGACGACCAATGCATATACTTAGGTGTACCTAACCCTAACGTAGGTTTTAACGCTGTGCCTAACAATGCTGGTATAGCAGGTTGCGCTTGTGAAGAGCCGTCTCCTTGTGATCAAGCTGCTGGAATTGGAATACCAACCACATATGCAACTGAAATTGATTGTTTAAATGCAGTTGCTCAAAATTCAGATTGTATCGGGTCTGCAAACTCTCAATAAATTAAAAAAATATGGCTATAATATCAATGACATTCAACTTTAACAATATAAACACCTCCGCTCAAGTAGGTGATATTGTTTATTTTTCTTACAACGGTCAGTCTTTAGGTGGTTTTGATACTACCGACTTGCAGTTTACAAAAATGTTAGGTCCAATTACAATTATTGACGGTGATCAAATAACAGTTGAATACGACAACACGGTGCATCCAAATGGAGTTCCAGGAGGTGCTTTTATTTCTTTTGTAAAAGACAAATCTGTAAATACATCTAGCCTTTTAGGTTACTATGCTAGTGTTAACTTTATAAACAACTCAACAAAAAAAGCAGAGCTTTTTAGTGTTGGTTCTGAAATATCACAAAGTAGCAAATAAATATTAAATTATGAAAAAAACTATAAAATCTTTTAATCTTGATTTGTCTGATATACCCAACGTTGGATCTATTAGAAGATTTACTATTTTAGGTGACAATAACTCTGAGTTTACTTTAGAAATAAAAAACGAAAACAATTATTATTATAACTTTAAAACAAAAACTTTTGCCTCGGCTGAGTATAAGCTAGATGGATTTGTATCTGGATCTGTTTATTCAGGTTTAATAAACTTTCCAACTGTGACTAGTAATGATGTTTATAATGTAACACTTTCCGCAAAACCTGGAACTGAACATGCTACATACAAGGAAGTTAGGTTTGCTGATAATACTATAGATGTAAACTCTTCTACTGGATCAAACTCTTTACTACTAAAAAAAGTTTTATATCAATACACTAGCTTATTATTAACTATATCTAACTATTCTCCAAACTCAACTATAAGTCTAACTAATACTAGTGACACTGTATCATTGTCTAGGGGTGTAGCTAATAATAAACAAAGTTTTTCTATATCCTGCTCTTCAGCGTCTGCTGAATCATTTAGAATAATAAAACAACCTACTGAAGACGATATAGTTTCTTTTGTAACTTTAACTGTTGGTAGCGAACCAAAATTGTTAAATGGTGAAAATGAATTTCCAGCAATAACAGTTACTGGTAAGATAAATGGAGTTATTAACAACAGTCAAAATGTTACTGTAGATGGTCTGAGCGGAACACCTTTAGTAGGTGATAAGTTTTTTGTAGTTGATTCTACGAACTCAACGTTACCGCAGATAGTTGAAAATGTTTCGGAGACAGCTATAACCTCATCTGTAGCTATAAACGCTGCTGATGATAAAAGTATTCAGTTTAGCAATAGAAAAAACTACCAATGGCCAGTTAGCAATGTTTTAAACATTAAACCAGGCATGAAGCTTTTCGCTGGAACAAACGTAACAGCTAACACGATAGTTTCTGATTTCCAAGATTATGTTGAATCTAATAACGTAATTTTTTCTAAAAACTACAAGGAAGCTGTACAAACCGAAAGCCAAATTCCAACTATAGTAAATGGAATAATAACTGTTCAACCTGGCAATTTGATATTTAGCAATCAACAAGCCCTACTACTAGCTGGAGATACTATAAAAATAGGAGGTTATGGTATTGATACCTTTTACGATATACATGGTTATAAAATAAAGTTAACAAGTTTAAAAATAGCTTTAACCGAAGTTACAACAACTACAACTTCTGCTTCTTCCGCTAGCACTAGCGTTGTTCTTACGGCTGTAGATGGTATAATGAATAGCGTAAGCACTGTTAGTGGCATAGGTATAGATCCAAAGGTATCAGATCCAACTGTTAATAGTGGTGGTAATGCAACGGGAGCAGGGACAGTAGTTCTTAGCGCTGCGCAAACTTTAGAAAACGGTATAACACTAACTTTTCCTGGTGCCGGTAAAATAGCTACTATAACAGGTGAGATAGAAATACTAGAAGTAGGCACTCAAAATGCTACTTTAAATTTTGACGTTGAAAAACTGCTTTCTACGTCAGCATAGTAAAAAAACAAGCAAAACTGTGACTATATTAGATATAAATTAAATTAAATTATGTCTAAAAACGAGTTGCAAGAAATATTTGACAATACACCCGCTGAATCATATAGAGAAAAAGTAAAGAAAATTGAAGATTATTTTATTAGTATAGCTGATGGCGAAACAGTTGTTGGTGATAACACTGAGTTAGTTTATCCAGATTTTTGGAAATACAAGCATTCATTTGCCGATGGTATATATATACGAGAGATGGGTATGAAGAAAGGTCAGTTAGGTTTTTCAGCAATACACAAACATAGCTATGGGTTTTTTTTACTATCAGGAATTTTAGCTTCTTCAAAAGAAGATGGTGTAGAAGAGTTTATCGCTCCATGTTATATTATATCACCTAGAGGAGCTAAAAGAATAGTTTACGCAGTAGAAGACTGTATTATAACTACGGTACACGCAAACCCAACAAATACACAGGACTTAAAAGAAATAGAAATAGCAAATGTTGTGTTCAACTGGGATGATTACGATGAATATTTAAGATCAAAAAAATGAAAAAAATAATTAAAATAAATAAGATATGAGTTTTGGTGCAATGGCGGTAGCTGGAATAGGCGCTGGGATTAGCTTGATAAACGCTAATAAAAATAGATTAGACGCTAAAGATTTTGTGTCTGATGCTGAAGTGGAAAGAGACAAACAACAAGCCTTATTAAACAAACAAAAAGCACAGTATAAAGCTATGGAGTTTAAAAATCCTTTTGCAGATATGGAAAATACTTTTGAAGATTTAACCGTCAATCAACAACAAGCTCAGTTTCAAGCCCAAAAAGGTGCTCAGCAAAGAGCAAATATAATGCAAAGTATGAAAGGCGCTGCTGGTGGTAGTGGTATTGCTGGTTTAGCACAAGCTATGGCAAATCAAGGTCAACTACAAACGCAAGCTATATCAGCGTCTATAGGACAACAAGAATCTAGAAATCAAGCTTTAGCGGCTAAAGGCGCTGCTAACGTACAGTCGATGCAAAGACAAGGTGATCAATACGTTCAACAGCAAGAAGCTAATAGGCAAGCAACACTTTTAGGTATGCAAATGGGTGAAACTGCTGGGGCTAACACAGCTCTTCAAACTGCGAAAAGTAACTTAGCAAATGCTCAAGTCGCGCAACAACAGATAGTTGCTAACGCTTTCGGAACTGTAGCCCAAGGTCTGGCGTCTAACGCTGATACACTAGGTGGTACAGATAACAATATATTCACACCAAAAATATAAAACATGGCATCAGATCCAAATTTAATAAAAGCATCTTTTAATCTTGCAAATAGTGAAGCCGCGGCTAACACTCCCGACATGTCTAACGTATACAAGTCTAATGTGGATATTGGTAAAACGTATCTAAACGTAGTTTCTGGTATTGGAAAAGAAATGGCTTTAGAGAGAAAGAAAAACGAACTAGGTCGTGAAAAACAACTTGAGAGTCTAAAGGCCGTTATAAAAAGAAACTATAGTGAAATGATTCAAAAAGGCGGTAATCAAGGTGAGGAAACTATAATGGCTGTTCGTGAAGGTATAAAAAAAATAGAAGATGATTTTTTAAGAGTTAATACTTATGGTGATAATGACAGCGATGAAAACGAGTACGCTAGAATACAATTAGAAGCTAGAGCTGCCAAGTTAATATCAAGCGTAAGAAACTCTAGAGATTTTTTTGATAAACTAGGAACTAGAGTTGACAACTTAAGAGTTGAAGATATAACTAAATTTAAAGGACATCTTTTAGATCCGATGCGTAGAGCTATGGATGTAGACAATCATAAAAACGACCCTGGAGTTGTCGTTAGGTATGATCACGAAAAAGAAGACTTAGTATACGAGGTAGACGGTGATTTTAGTATGACTCTTGATGAAATGGTGGAAAGTCTACCGGAGTACGATATAGCTAAACATAACAGAATAGCTAAATTTTTTAATGCAGCTACTGAAACTGCTAAAATTGATGCTCAATCAGAAACACCTGTTAATCAGTTTAAAAATGATGAATATTTGCAAGGTCAAAAAATTCAATTTAAAAAAGAAATAAATAATGAAGAAGACTTTTTAGATGTGTCTGGAGCTAAAATTATTGGTGACCGTAGTTTTAGAGAGGGTTTGATTAATAGGGCTGATATATCTGTCGCTACTATAAGAACTATGGTTGGCGAAAATGAAGCTGACATTGGCGCTCTTTATGCCGCTATGGATCATGATAATTCTGGTGGAATAAATTTTGATAAAGATTTAGCTGAACTAACAACAACAGAAGCTAGAGAGGAATTTAAGAAAAACTACGAGCTTCTAATAGATGCTATAACAAACCCTGAAAACGAAGCTTTCAACCTATCGATATCTAAAGATCTTTTAGCTGATTATTATGTTGGATTAAAAAAACAAAATTACGATAACACCTATAACTACTACGATAAAGAAAAGAAAAATGAATTTGATAGTACTTCTGGAAACTACAAAGTTGGTAGTAATGGTTTCTTAACAAACCCAGCATTAATAAAAGAGGACGGATCGCCCGGCGTGTCTGAGTATAAAGGTTACAAATTAGGAAGAAATGGAAATGTATTATACGATGATGTTGCTACTTTAGATAAAATAAACAAAGGAGAAAGTTTTATAGGTCCTTTTGAAAACGAATACAGAAAAGTTATTAGAAAAGGTAAGCATGTTGGATATGAAATCTACGGCATACCACAAGGTGGTAGTTCTGTTAAGTTTATAACATTTGTAGATATAGAAAAAGCTAAACTTTGGACTACTGGTAAAGTAAAAACAAATAACAACATAGGGTAAAATAAAACTTATATGAACGAAGAAATATTAAATAATATTTGGAACACGTTGTCTAACGATCCAAACGCTAGCCTTAAAGCGCAAGATTTTGAAGAGTGGAAAAGTAGTTTTATTAATAATAAAGATATACAGTCTAACGTGTATGATTATTTAAAACAAAACTACAATGTAAAAGCTAACAACTTAGAAGAGTGGACGACTAGTGTAATGGGAAAGACAAACGGCTCTGCGGATGCGACTCCAGGAGTAGAGCCGATCGTTACGGAGTCAGGTTTGGACGTTGGCACTTTGGGTTTACCAGAGACAACTGAAGAACTTAACGTAAATTTACTTGCTATTTCTAACGGCGTTACAAAAAACCACGTTAAAGTTAAAAATAGATTAGCTGAAGAGTATTTTAGCTTAGATAACTTTAAGCAATCAAGAGTAAAGGTTGGAAGTGGAATTTCCTTTCAAGGATACGCTAGATCAGAAGAAGATGATTTAAAAAGTTGGTTTGGAGAAGAAAAATACGAGCAGTATTTACAATACAAACAAAGCGAAGTTTTTGATTCAAAATGGGTGGATGATGAAATAGTTAAACAAATTATTGGTGTTGTTAAACAAGAGGAGGTTGAGCAGTATATTGGAAGGCTTGATATAGGTGATATTAAACCTGATTTCAAGGGGCATAAAGACATGGTTGCAGATGCTAGAAAAGCAGTTCAAGAGGGTATATTTAACATATTTGATCCTGAAGACGCTAGTATTACTGGTGATGGTCAAAATTGGTTAAAAAAGTATATTGACGCATTAGCTGTCGACAAGGCTAAAGAAACTAAACAGAAAGAACTAGGTAAAACTAGTGTTTTTTTTGGAGATAGAGCTACTGATGAGGAGATTATGAAACTTAGGGTTCAAGGTAGTGCGGCTGAAAAAGTTTTAGCTGATTATTTTAACCACAAGTTTATTGGATACCAAAAAAAATCAAAAGACTGGAAGAGTAAGTATAATGACTACATCGAAGTTAACAAGACATATGAACCACAATTTAACCGTATAAGCGCTTCTTTAAACGCTCTTGGAAAAGTTGACGAATATTCGTCTAAAGAAAAAATAGAACAATATAACAATTTAGTTGCCGAGGGTAACAGTTTGTCAGCGGGATATAAAAAAGCTTTATCAGATAAAAATCTTAGTTTTGAAGATATATTTAACGAGGCTACAACTATTCAATCTGGCCTTGACAAGGTGGTAGATAACTTTGATAAAGTTAGTGATGCAACTACCATAGCAAAAGCATTGGCTTTAGATTACGGTTGGCTAAACTCGACTAGCTTAAGCTTTGAAAGTGGAATGGCTGAAATGGGATCTTGGATTTCAGGAGCGCTTAAAGGTTTTGCTTACGCGTCTGATAAAGTGACAGCATTTGGCTCTGCCTTTGCTGATCCGACAAAGCTGAAGCAGATAATGGTAAATCCTCAAGACTTTCTTTCAGAGGATCAAAATACCGCTCACATGGACCGTTGGAGAAGTTTACATGCTGGTGTAATTGACTACAACGAAAGTGTGCAGAACTATAAGCAAGCTTCTCTTCCTTTAGATATTGATTGGGATGATGTTGGTTGGGATAATATTGGGCAGTGGTCGTCTCAAGCTTTGAGTAATAACGCTTTTAGTATCGCGACAGCATTGACTTATAGTGGTGCTATTAGAGCTGGAATGAACATCCCAAAGGCTACTAAAATTTTAAGCGGTACTTTCTTTATGCTTGAGGGTGGTGCAAAGTACACTCACATGGAGATTGATCAAAAAAACGCTGGTAAGTACATTGCTGGTTTACAAGAGTCTCTTAAGTCCGCCACAACTAAAGGTGAAAGAGTTCAAATATTAGATCAAATAGATTATTACGAAAAAGCGCTAAGTGCTACTGAAATGGAAAAAGCGTTTTCTTCAATAGCTTATGGTGGTATCGCTATGTATGCTGAGCGTTTGGGTACGATGCGTACCCTGAGAAATTTAAATAGAATTTCACCTACAAACAATAGGCTTAATATTGCAAACACCATGAAAGGATCATGGCAAGTAGGAAAAGGCGTTGGTCTTGAGTATATAGAGGAATTTGCTACTCAAGTTGGTCATAACTTGGTTGATATGACTGTATTGGATCAAAACAAAAGTTTACTTGATGGTATTGATAACAACTTTAATGCTAATATAATATTTTCAACACTAGCTATTCAAGGTCCTTCTGTAGGTATGAATGTGTTTAATACTCTTAGAGGCGAGGTTGCAACACAAGGAGAAATACTAGAAAATAGAAAACGAACAAATCAAATTATTGAAATTAACGGTGCTTTACAAGCAGATCAAGAATCTGGTTTTAAACTATTAGATGCCGGAACTAGAGAGTTTATGGAAAGTGAAAACCGTAGACTAATAAGAGAAGCGGGCATGAAAGACTCAGAGATGTTTGCTAACGTTGCTAATATGACGGCTGCTGAAGTTAAAGAGATGTTTGCTATTAACCAGAAGAAAAGAGATAAGCTTAAGCAGATTCAAAACTTAGGAGCGTCTAGTGCTTATGAAAAAGCTGGAAGTAACTATATAGAAAAACAAAAAGAAAAACTCGTTAATGATATTAAAAATTTAAACGGGCAAAGAGATCAACTAAGAGGTAAGCCTGGCGCGAGAAGAAAAGAAATTATTGAAGCTACTTTGAAAAATGATAAAATTCAAGTAGAAACAGAGTTTTATTTAGGTAAAGCTTTTGCAGCTAAAAATATAGTAAAAGGGTTGGGTAACGTAAAAGAGTTTGGTAAGATAAACAAAGACGGCACGATTGATCTGACTGATTTAGAAAAATACCTAGATAAAAAAGTTAAAAAAGGAAATATAACAGAAGGTCAAAAGAAAGAATACTTAAAAGGATTTAGACAAGGTCACAACGCTAGTTTTGTAGGTAATGATGTTATTTTAATAGAAAGTAACATGATACGTAATATAAACAACGCTGAAACCGCTTTAGAGAAGTCTATACATGCTTACTCTGTTATTCATGAGTTACAGCATATAAATGACGTTAAAACTGGTTTAGTGCAAGATTTAGATGTTGTTCAATCTTCTAAAATAGCGGTTAAAGGTATTCAAGACGAAGTTGAGACTCTATATAAACAAGGTAAAATAAAAGAAAAAGACTATGTATCTTTTCTAAAAAGAGTTGGTCAGTACACTAAAGACAACAATGGGACTGTAGATTTAATGGAGCTTTTAACTATAGCTGGTGAATTAAAAGACGCTGGAGTACTAAGTGAAAATTCTACTGATCCTTTATTATCTTTAAAGTTAATGATAAATCAATTTTCTAACAAGTACTTTAAGAAAGGAGAAATGTTCTTTAAACTTAACAATACTCAAGATGTACTTGGATATATTGATAGTTTCCAACGTAGTACTAGAACTCAAACGTTAGTTTTAGGTCCTGAAGAAGAAGTTAAAAAACCTAAGTTTTCTAAAACTCAAACTAAAACAATAAACGATTTTGGTAAAAAAATTGTAGATAAAGACGGTACTGTAACAGATTTAGAACAAAAAGGCCAGGGTAACTATTATTTTAAAGTTGAAGCTAAAAATATTTGGAAGCAAATACAAGAACAAGGTTTATTAGATGGTCTTATATTAGCTCAACCACACGAAGGTGTTAACAATAAAGCTTTTTTAGACACTACATATGCAGAACTTTTTTCTTGGTTTGAAAAATATCAACCTGAAAGAAAAAATTCTAGTGGTTTATTTGGTCATATAAACCCTCAAATACCTAATAGAGCAAAACAAGCTTATAACGTTATAACAAAAGGTGAGATAAAATACACTAAAGAAATAGGTGAAACAACTAAAGAAGGCGAGGTTAAAATTCAAGTTGCAGCTGAAACCACTAATGAAATGAAACAGCTTGAGGAAAAAGACATGTCTATTCAAGCTCAGGCACAAGAAAAAGAAGACAAACAAAAAGTAAAACAACAAAAAGAATCTAAGTTTAGAAAAGCTCTTGGTATAGAAACAGGTGGTGTTTTGTACATGAAAGTTTTAGATGCTGCTAGAAAAAGCTTGTTAAGAGCGTATAGCACAAAAGACACGGTTAGACAAATACAAAGAAACCTAAGAGATCAAGCTAATAAGTATTTATTTAAGGATATTAAAAACTTTTTAGGTACGACTAAGTATAAATTTAATTTAAAGCAATACAGAGAAAACATAATGGAAAGCTTATTTGTAGCTGACTTAGTACAAATGGAAAGAGAAGTACCTGAAGCTGACAGAGTGTTTACTAAATTTGTTAAAAAACTTACCACAAAACAAGAGGTTGAAGATGCTGTTAATCAAAATTTACTTCCACCATCAGCGATAAACGCGTACATTAAAGATAAGTCTGTTAACTTGTACGAAAAAGCAAGGCCTACTGAAGAGCAGTTTTTAGCATATTTTATGATACCAACAATAAACCCTGTTACAGGTTTAAGGTCTGGTAAAAAAGGCACTAGAAAAGATACACTAGCAAAAAACATGGCTGGTGCGCTAGCTTATGACGCTACGATGGAAGTTGCTCAAGAACAAGATATAATTGAAAAACGGCAAGAACTTGCTGATGCTAGAGGTGAAACTTTAGTTGAAGATAATTTAGAGCAACTTGCTATTTCTATAAGTAGAAATATAGATGTTAAATTTTCAATTAAGTCTAATGAAAATAGAATTATATCAAACATGGCTGGCGAAATAATTAGTTTAACTAATGAGATGAGGACTAATGCTGGTTTGGTAACATATGAAGATGGTGAGTATAAAATAAACTCTACGGTTTGGAAAAGATGGACTAAAAAAGCTAAATTTAAAAAATCTGATCTAGCTATTATAGCTGAATTCACTTACAAAGCATATAGATCGGAGCAGTATAGTAGGCTAACAGATTACGAAATAGCTACAAAAGTGCTAAAAACAGTAATAAAAGCTAGAAAAAATAAAAATGATATAAAAGTCCACCAAGCGTTTGAGCAAATGATTATATCATCGTTGCAATACGCTGTTCAGGGTATAAACTCTAGACTAAGGACTAACAAAAAAGTAAAAGAGGGAGTTGGTCAAGGCGATGCTTATATTAGTTACGGTAAAAATATACTTGGTATTGAGGTTAAAATGAATGAGGCAGATGGCGTTTCTCAAACTGTAAATGTAATTCAAAACGAAAATGGAGAGTACTCTTTAAGCTACGCTAATGAAAACCCAACTACAAATGAAAATGGTGATACTTACGATAGCTTAATAGGTTCTGAAATACAAATAGCTTTAAAAGAATTAAATAAAATTTTTAAAGAAAATAATTTAGGCGAAATTAAGAATGGCAACCAGCTTTCTCCAAAACAAATTAAATATATACAAGATGATAATTTAAAAACAAAACTGTTTAAACATATAGATGTTAGCGAATCATATGCTGCTTGGCATTACGCTAATGGAAAATATACTAATAAACCACAAGGATTTATTCAAGTAGGAAAAAGCTTGTACAGAATGATTACTGGCAATAGTAATTTAGACGGTTTAACAAATTCTATTGTACACGCGTTTAAAGGTGATATACCTGTTTTTAAAACGGAAGATGGAATAAAAATGCAGCTTCAAGCTAGATTAGACACACAAAATGGAGTGTTAAAGTTTAGAGTTTCTCCTAGAATAATAGATAACGAGTTAGTTAAATCTAATGTTAATCTTTTAAAACCTACAAATGCTGTAGAATTTGCCAAAGCTGTTGAAAAAGTAATGGTGCCTTTTAGCAAGGCGGACAACTCCAACAACATACAAAAAGCTGTGCAATTTTCTAGATCAGCAAACAACCCAACGAAAGGTATTACTGTTTTAGATTTTGATGATACACTTGCTACAACTAAGTCTTTAGTTAAATTTACTAGACCAGATGGTACAACTGGTACTTTAAATGCAGAGCAATATGCTAGTACTTATGAAAACTTATTAGATCAAGGTTATACTTTTGATTTCTCAGAGTTTAATAAAGTGGTAAAAGGTAAGTTGGCACCATTGTTTCAAAAAGCATTAAAACTACAAAGTAAGTTTGGTCCTAAAAATATGTTTGTACTAACAGCTAGACCACCTGCTGCTCAAAAAGCTATATTTGATTTCTTAAAAGCTAATGGGTTAAATATACCTATTGATAATATAACTGGTTTAGGAAACTCTACTGCTGAAGCCAAAGCGCTTTGGATGGCTGAAAAGGTTGGTGAAGGTTTTAACGACTTTTATTTTGCTGATGATGCTTTACAAAACGTACAAGCTGTTAAAAACATGTTAGATCAATTAGATGTTAAATCTAAAGTTCAACAAGCTAGAGTAAAGTTTAGCAAAGGTATGAACGATACTTTTAACAATATATTAGAAGAAATTACAGGTATTGAAAGTCAAAAACGTTTTTCAGCTATTAAAGGTAGAAAACGTGGTGAAGACAAAGGTAAGTTTAGATTTTTTATACCACCATCACATGAAGATTTTGTAGGTTTATTATATAACTTTATGGGCAAAGGTAGAAGAGGTGATGCTCATAGAGATTTTTTAGAGCAAGCATTAGTTAGACCTTTAAATAGAGCTTATAGAGAACTAGATACCGCTAAGCAAGCTATAGCAAATGATTATAAAAAATTAAACGAGCAATTTCCTGATGTAAATAAAAAGCTTATAAAAAACACTCCAGATGGTGATTTTACTTTTCAAGATGCTATTAGAGTTTATTTATGGAATAAACATGGTCATAAAATACCTGGTTTAACAGAAACTGATCAAGCTAAATTAACTAAGCTAGTAGAGTCAGATCCACAGCTTCAAGCTTATGCTGAAACTTTAAATGTTATATCTAAGCAAAAAGATTATGTAGCCCCAGGTCAAGCGTGGGAAACAGCTAACATAAGAATTGATTTAGTTGACGCTACAGGTAGAGTTGGTAGAGCTCAATACCTTTCTGAGTTTATAGAAAACGCTGACGTATTGTTTTCTGAAGAAAACTTAAATAAAATTGAAGCTGCTTATGGTAAAGATTTTAGAGAGGCTTTAGAAGATATGTTACATAGAATTAAAACCGGTGTTAACAGACCTAAAGGTCAAAGTGGAAAACCAAATAAATTTTTAAACTGGTTAAATGCTTCTGTAGCTGGTGTTATGTTTTTTAACACTAGATCCGCTTTATTACAGCAGCTTTCTAACGTGAATTACTTGAACTTTGCTGATAATAATATTTTTAAAGCAGGACTTGCTTTTGCTAATCAAAAACAATACTGGGCTGATTTTGCTTTTATACTTAACTCAGACATGTTAAAACAAAGACGTGGTGGTATTGGTACTGATGTAAACGGAGCTGAACTTGTAGAAGCTATTAAAAAAGCTAGGCCAGATAGTATGTTTGATCAAGTTGCTATTATAACAGGTAAGTTACTTAGATTAGGTTTTTTACCTACACAAATGGGTGATAGTATTGCTATCGCAACAGGTGGCGCTGCGTTTTACAGAAACAGAATAAACACATATTTAAAACAAGGTTTGAGTCAAAAAGAAGCTGAAGCTAAAGCTTTTACTGATTTTCAAAATATAACGCAGTCTACGCAGCAGTCAGCTAGACCAGATATGACATCGCAACAACAAGCTATGTGGATAGGTAAATTAGTGCTAAACTTTTTGAATACACCATCTCAGTATAATAGAATAATTAAAAAAGCTGGTAGTGATCTTAAAAACAGAAGAATAACAAAACCTAACACTAGTCAAGTGCAAAGTGATATGTCTAACTTGTCTAGAATATTGTATTATGGCGCTGCTCAAAACTTAATATTCTATGGTTTACAGACAGCATTGTTTGCCGTTATGTTTGGTGATGATGATGATGAGAACGAAGCATTTTTAAAGAAAAAAGAAAGAGTTATTAATGGCTCTATAGATACTATATTAAGAGGTTCTGGTATATACGGCGTTGCATTGTCTACTATTAAAAACATGATGATCAAGTTTGCGGAGCAAAGAGAGAAAGGTTACAACAAGGATGAGAGTGCTGTTATAATGGAAGCCTTAAACTTTTCGCCTGTACTAGGTATTAGAGCTAGAAAAATAGTTAACGCTGAAAAAACACTTAATTACAATACTAAAGTTATTGATGAAATGACAACTTTTGATATTGATAATCCACAATGGTCTGCTGTTACAAATTACGTAGAAGGTACAACTACTTTACCTGTAAATAGATTATATCAAAAAACAATAAATGTAAGAAATGCTTTAGATAATCAGTATACAGCTTTTCAAAGAGCAATGTTCTTTAGTGGTTATACAACTTGGAGTTTAGATCTTGGTGATACCGAGAAGATGAAAAAAATAAAAGAAAATATTAAAGCTAAAGCTAAAAGAAAAAAGAAAAGCAAAAGGAAATCAAAACGAGGCCGTCGTTAGAGTAAACAATTAAAAAAATAAGTGATAATAAAAAGATGGTAAAAAGACTAATTATAATACTACTACTCGTGTGTAACGTTGCAACAGCACAAACATTCGGTTTGCAAGAGGCTAGAGACCTATTAAAGTTCTCCACGTTTTATGCTGCTGTTAATGGTGGAACATCACTTTCAGACGTTGACGTATTTTCTGTAGATAATGGTTTATCTACACAAACTATTTCAACTCCTTATGATTATAATTTTACCATAGGTTTACGTAAAATCGCTAGGTTTGGCTATGAAAACAAAGCACAAACTTTTTACGATGGAACTGAATCTAATTATAGTGACGCGGCCACTGTAGGTAAAGTCAAAGGGGTTGAATACTTATTTGAAGCTGATTTTAAAAGACAAGAAGGTGTAGATTATATAGATCAACATCATTTCATTAGATATAGTTCTGATGATGGTTGTCAAGATAAATTATGCATAAATGTATTTGCTTTAAAACTTGAATACTTACAAGATGGTTTTGCTGATATAAAATACTTTGAAGCATCTGAAAGATACAGATTAAAAATTGGTAGAAACTTTTCAGTAAACATCGGAGCAGTACAAAGACTTGCTGAGCCATATGGTTACGATCCGTTGGATGAGTGGATGTTAGATAATGGTAATTTACATTACACATATTTAGCTATAGAGGAAGGTTATAATATCGATGTAGCTAATAGTGAATATTATAATCCACAAGGTGAATTAGTTGCTACTAGCGCTGAGGTTTGGGAAGCAGTTGTAGTACCAGAAGTATTATCAGATTATACTGAAAGAAAAAGAAACGAATTAGATAAAAAAATACAACAATCAGCGGTTGTTGGTTTTGACTTTTATAAATATAGTAAGTCAAAATGGTTGCACGCTTGGGGTAACTTTATGCCTTATCACTATAATGATGGCGGTAGTTTCTCATATCACAATTACGTAGATGGACAATGGTTTGATTATTCAGCAGGTTTGATAACTGGAATAAAGATTAATAAAAACCTAGGCTTGTTTGCAGAAGGAAAATACAATAAGTACTGGAACAGAGAGTGGTACGACTTTAAATTAGGATTAAACTACGTTATATTTTAAAATGGCAAAAGAACTAAACGAGGACACAGGATTTCAAGTAAGCATTAAAAGCTTAATAGCTATAGGTTTTGCTATGGCAACTATAATAGGCATGTGGTTTGCTTTACAAGCAGATATCGCTGAAGCTAAAGAGTTACCAGCACCTCCTTCACCAGAGGTTACGCGTATGGAATTTGATATGAAAGATCAAATGATTCGTAACACTATTATAGATACTCAAAAAGACGTGCAAGAAATTAAGAAGTCTTTAGAAAAAATTGAAGATAAATTATATGATAGATAAATTAGATACCACTTGGAAATTGTTTGGAGCTTACGTGCTTGTTATAATTTGCATGTTAGTATCTAATGTAGTATTCGGTCAAATACATGTATCACAGTTTAACGCAGGGTGGAACAAAGCAAATGGAGTTGCTTGGGTTCAAGATTTAAAAGAGTGTAAAACTATATCATATGTAGACATAAGCACTAGCCCTGATCTACAGGTTAAACATAAAATAGCGGTTATACCTACTATTATAATATTTAAAGATGGAGTAGAAGTTGCTAGGTTTCAAGCCGATCTTAGTTTTAAAATGCTAGCAACAAGAAAAGAAGTACAAGAAGAAATAGACAATCAATTAATGAGTGACTTTTAATTATGGCTTACACACAAAAAAATAATCCTTTTATAACTATGTCTTCTGGAGGCTGCGGTTGTGGTAGTGACTGTAATTGTGATTCACCATTAGAAAAGAAAAGATTACGTAAAACAACTAAAGGCAAAGGACGTAACTTCAGGTCAACAAAGGAAGGTGCTGGGATGACTTCTAAGGGAGTTAAAGCGTATAGACGTAGAAATCCTGGAAGTAAGCTTAAAACAGCTGTAACAGGAAAAGTTAAAAAAGGTAGTAAAGCTGCTAAAAGAAGAAAATCATTTTGCGCTAGATCAAAAGGTTGGACAGGTGAAAGAGGTAGAGCGGCTAGAAGAAGATGGAGATGTTAAAAGATTTTAACGTATCAACTTTTAAAAAAATAAAACCACCTAGTAATAATAGTTTCGATACCGATCAAGAAATTAAAGCGTTAAAAAAAATACCGCTACGTAAGGAATTTGTTAAAAAATATGACAACATAGAAGCTGCTTTTAAAAAAACAGCTGACGAGCAAGGTGTAAAAGATTACGATAAAAGTATTGCCGCTAAACTTATAAAACAATCAGCACCTGTGATATTAAAACTAAAGAAGTATCACAATAGACCAAGACCTTATGAATTAGATAAGTCTTTAAGTTTTTTTAAAATGGATTCAATGAACACAGCTTCATACCCATCTGGTCACTCTGCGCAGGGCATGCTCATAGCTTCAGTATTAAAAGATAAATACGGTAAAAGCTCTGCGTTTATGCGAACGGCTAAAAACATATCTGACAGTAGAAACATAGCACATGCGCACTATAAGAGCGATAGTAAGAACGGTATTGAATTAGGAAAACAAATGTATAGACATATTAAAAACAAAATTTAAAATGAAAAAAGCACCAACACAAAAGAGAAGTTGCTACAGAATGAAAGGTTTTTCAGGTTTTGGCAACTCACCAGTAGCTAAAATGGATCCAATGTACAATGGTGAGCCAGGCATACAAAAGGAAGATTTTAAACAATTTAAAAGTTCACCTACCACATTCAAAGGTGCTAACTCAAAAAACTCTAAATGCTGGAAAGGCTGTAAGAAAGTAGGTACAAAAATTTCAAGCCGTACGGGTAGAAGGGTTAACGACTGCGACTGTGGTAATAAATATGGTAAAAAATAAATGAAAAAACTACTATTACTATTATTACCGTTATCAATATTTAGTCAAAACTCTTATATAGTAGTTGAGGCTCAGTATGATAGTTTTGGCCCTACGGAGTCAGAGTTTTACATTACGGACGGTAATGGTGATACTGTATTGTATCATACGCCTACAGCACAATTTGAATACTACATCGATACTTTGTGGACTGATGCTGGTTCTTATTCAGCTGTATTGCTAGATAGTTATGGTGATGGATGGCAATCAACAAGTATGGCTGGATCGTTTAGAATATGGAACGGTTGCCAAGATACTATAGTAGAGTTCTTATGTAATCCTAGTAATGGTTTTGCTACAGAGATTATTAACTTTAATATAGGACCTTGCTTACCAAACCCACCACCACCTTGTGTGCCAGCTAAGGTTATTATAAACCTTGATCAATACCAGTCGGAAACTTCTTGGGAGATAACAGATACAAATGGTGTTATATATGCCTCGGGAAGTGGTTATGGTAGTAGTCCTGATTATGCTACTATAATAGTGCCAGTATGTATACCTAAAGGTCCATTAAACTTTACTATATACGATTCTTACGGAGATGGTTTAAACGGAGCTATATGGCAAGGACAAGATGGTTCTTATTTTGTAAAGCAATGTAATGACACTCTAGTGTATGGTACAGATCCTGCTTTTGGTAATGATTCTACACATGTATTTGCTTCTGATTCATGTCCACCTATATTAGGTTGTACTGACAACGATTATGTAGAGTGGAACCCATTTGCTAATTTAGACGACGGAAGCTGTCAGACATTTAAAATATTTGGTTGTTTAGATACAACTATGTTTAACTACGATGCAAGTGCTAACACAATGGAGCTTATTGATACTTGTACGTATACTTTAATACTACACGATTTAATGGGTAATGGTTGGGTAGGTTCAAACTTAGAGTTAGTTCACCCTGACACATCTTACAACTTTACTCACAACGGTACTTTTAATGATATTCACTACGTAGGACTTACAGCTCCAGATCCTATAAGATTTATATTTTCAATTGACCCGTTAGCACAACTAACAACTATAGAGTGTGGATTTACTCTGATTAATCCAGAAGGAGATACAATGATTAGTATTCAACCTCCTTTCATACAGCCATTACTACCTTACGTTCTTATTACTAATTGTGGTAATACTTGTGAAGAAAAAATATTTGGATGCCTAGATATTATGGCTGTCAACTATAACGACACGGCTAACACATCAGACACAAGCTGTTATTATGTACCAGGTTGTACAAGCCCAACATACGTTGAATATAATGCTTTAGCAGACTTTGATGATGGATCATGTAATATAGAGGTTGTACTAGGGTGTATGGATTCAACGGCATTTAACTATAATCCACTAGCGAACACAGAGCTCTCTGGTTCGTGTATTGCTATTGTTACTGGTTGTATGCAGCCTTTAGCTTTTAACTATAATCCTAATGCTAATACTCCTGATACGTGTATAGCACTTGCTTACGGTTGTACAGATCCTACAATGTTTAACTACGATCAACTAGCAAACACTGATGATGGTGGTTGCGAACCTTTTGTTTATGGTTGTACTGACACTACAGCTTTTAATTATAACCCACTAGCTAATGCTGATAACAATTCTTGTGTACCTTACATATATGGCTGCACGGATCCTTCTATGCTTAATTATAACTCATCCGCGAACACGGAGGATTTTAGTTGTATCTCTTATGTTTATGGGTGTATGGATAGTTTGGCTCTTAACTATAATTCACTTGCTAACACGGATAACAACTCGTGTATCGAAGTGGTTGTGGGTTGCATGGATCCAGGGGCGTATAGCTACGAGCCTAGTGCTAACGTTAGCGATTCTTTATCTTGTTTATATAATGCTGGTTGTATTACTGGTCCAGGAAATCCTTATTGGTTAAATGATCCTTGTTATGCTTGGGTGTTATCGGTAGACGATTACTGTTGTGAAAACGAGTGGGATGAAATATGTCAATTAACTTATAACTACTGTGATGGTACTTGGTCAGGACCATTAGTTAAAAGAGTAGATAAAAAAGAGTTAGTAAGAGTTACTGATTTACTAGGTCGACCATCAAAAGAAAGTAAAAACAAACTTCTATTCTATATCTATAATGATGGTAGCGTAGAGAGAAAATTAATCAAACAATAACAAAAACAATTAAAAAGTAAAATTATGGCTACAACAACAGCAACAATTACGCTTAATAGTGCAGATTTACTGAGTGACAACTTGTCGTTGTCGGCTACAACAACTCTTTATAAAGACAACACTACAGCAACAGGTCTAGATGAATTTAGAATGGAAAGATTAGAAATACCAATTGATGATTATGGTGGTGGAACTGCTAAACAGTATGATATTATACCTAACTCAGCAGCAGCTCTAGCAGGTGGATCTAACTATGTATATATAGCTAACAAAAATACAAATGATACTCACTATATTATAATATCAATTAAAGATGATGTTATAGGTAGGTTATACGCAGGTGATTGGGCGTTTTTTCCTTGGAGCTGTCACTTGAACGCTACTGCAGGTTCTGCAGTTGAAGTACAAGCTAAAGAAGGTACGGCTATAATAGAGTATGCTTTATTTCACGATGGAGAAACATTAACAGAATCTGCAGACGCATAAGAGCAATTAAAAACATAAATAAATAAAAAAAATATGGCAACAACAACAGCAACAATAACTTTAGCTAGCAGTGACATGATGGACAATGTTATATCTATATCAAACACAGCTACATTAACTAAAGCGGGCAATGATACTGGATTAACAGAAACTACTGGCTTATCGAGAAAAAAGACGAATACTGGAAACAACGAAGTACTGCTAAACACTGACGCTGGAGCGGGTAGTGATGTTACAGCTCAAAAATCAGCTAAAGTATATATTAAAAACATTAACGATAGAGGTGATGGTAGTAAGTATGTTACAATTTTACTAGAAGACACTGAAATAGGTAGGTTATACGGTGGTGATTGGATGTTTATACCGTGGGACGCAACAAGTAGCGGTAAAGACATTGAATACACTTGCAATGACACTACAGAAACTACTTTAGAATACGTTTGTTTTTACGAATAGTAAATGGCATCTAGACACCACAACATATCCGGTGAGATTACTCAGCAGTTATTAGCGGCGGGTGATGGTGTAGAAGTAAAATCAATATCACTATCAAACGTAAACGCTAGCATAGCGTGCTCAGTAGACTTGTATATTGAAAAAAAATTGTTAGGTAAGTTTTATATAGTTAAAACAGTAGAAATACCAATTCAAACCACTTTAATACTAGATGAAAAAGAAATAAATTTTAGTAACGATGAGTTTGGTTTGTTTATTAAACTAACAAAACTTGGGTCTGGAAGTGGTGAACCCGCTGTAGACGTAATAATATCTTAAAAATTAAAAACAATGGCTAGGTTTATACAAACTCCTCCTACGGAAACAACAAATGTATTTACTGGTGATGCAAATTATGTGCATGATCATGGCTCGGCCTCTGCGACTTGGGTTATCACTCATAATCTAGGTAAGTACTGTTCTGTATCTGTTGTAGACACGGCTAATACTGTGGTTATAGGAGAAATAGAATACAACAGTGTTAACCAAGCTACAATAAAATTTAGAAGTTCTTTTGCGGGAAAAGCTTACTTCAACTAATAATAAAACTAATAAATAAATAAAACAATATGGCAACAATTAAATATCTAGCGGATATAAATTTAGACAAAAACAGTCTAAATAACGCTGTGATACAAAACTTAAGCACGGCTCCATCAAATCCAGCTGATGGTCAAATATACTATGATACCGACACTAACGATTTGAATATTTACAATGGTAGTGGATGGGTTCAGTTAGGTGCTACAGGAGCTGGTGATATAGAGTCGGTTGTTGCTGGTGCTGGTCTTACTGGTGGCGCTACCTCTGGTGATGCAACTTTAAACGTTGTTGGTGGTACTGGTATAACGGCAAATGCTAATGATATAGCTATTACAGCTGGTGGTGTTGGTACAACTCAATTAGCAGACGATAGTGTAACTGAAGATAAATTAGCAAATTCGTTGTTAGCTGAAATAGACGCTAATACTGCTAAATCAACAAACGTAAGCACAAACTTATCTGTAGCTAGTAGTACTGGTTCAAGAACTATAGCATCGTCAGATGGAACTAATGCTACGATACCTGTAGCTACAACTTCTGTTTCTGGTGTTATGTCAACTACAATATTTGATGCGGTTACAGCTAACACAGCTAAATCAACTAATGCTACTCACACTGGCGAAGTAACAGGTAGTGGATCTTTAACTATAGCAAACAATGTTGTAGATGAAGCTAACCTTAAAATTTCTAACTCACCTACTAATGGTTATTACTTAACAGCACAGTCTGGTAACTCTGGTGGTTTGACTTGGGCTGCAATTCCAACTCTCAACCAAAATACTACTGGCTCTGCGGCTACTTTAACAACCGCAAGAACTATAGGTGGTGTATCATTTAATGGATCTGCTAACATAGACCTTCCAGGTGTAAACACTGAAGGTAATCAAGATACTACTGGTAATGCTGCTACGGCTACTAAAATTGCAAGTCTTACAAATAGTAATATTGTACAGTTAACAGCAACGCAAACGTTAACCAACAAAACAATAGCTGCTTCTCAAGTAACTGAGATATCTAATATTACAGCGGCTGAAGGTGCTCAAATAGAAAACATTGGTACAACTACAATATCTGCAGCGCAATGGGGATATTTAGGAGCAGCAACTGGAGCTATTACAAATACAGATGTTGATGTATCTGTAGCAAACTTAAAAACTAGATTAGCTGGTGGTTTTGGATCTAACGCAGTTACAATTGGTGATAGTAGTGACGTAGTAACAATAGGTAACGATTTAGTGGTAACTGGTGACTTAACAGTATCTGGTGATACTACCACTGTTAACACCGCGACGCTAACAGTTGAAGATCCCTTAATAAAGTTAGCTAGTGGAAACACTGGTGATGCTGTAGATACTGGGTTTTATTCTAAGTATGTAGAAAGTTCAACAACAAAATACGCTGGTGTATTTAGAGATGTAAGTGCGACTGGTAATCCATTTATTTTCTTTGATGGCAACCAAGCTGAACCAACTACAACTGTTAACACATCTGGTACTGGTTATGCTTACGCGGATATATGGGGAGGAACAATAAAAGCTTCTGATGGTTTCACTGGTAATTTAACTGGTGATGTAACTGGTGATGTTGATGGAAATGCTAGTTCAGCTAGCACTCTAGCAACAGCAAGAACAATTGGTGGTGTTAGTTTTAACGGTAGTGCTAATATTAATTTACCTGGTGTAAACTCCGCTGGTAACCAGAACACAACTGGATCTGCAGCTACATTAACTACGGCTAGAACTATAAACGGAACATCGTTTAATGGTAGTGCAAATATTACGGTAACAGCTGCAGCTACTACTTTAACTGGAACCTCTCTTAAGTCAACTGTAGTTGGTTCATCGTTAACTTCTGTTGGAACAATTGGAACTGGTGTTTGGCAAGGTACTGCTATAGCTACAGCATATATTGCTGATGACGCTATAACAGAAGATAAGTTAGCTAATACACTTCTAGCTGAGATCGATGCTAACACTGCTAAGAATACAAATGTAAGTACTGACTTATCATCAACAACAAACGCTTCTCAGTTAACGATTAACTCTTCTGATGGTGATAACGTAGTGATAGCACAAGCATCTGGAACTATTGCGGGTGTAATGACTACAGCACATCACGATAAGCTAGATGGTATTGAGTCAGGTGCAACTGCAGATCAAACTAAATCTGATATTGATGGCTTAGCTATAACAACTGTAGGTACACTTTCTTCTGGTAATGCAACAGCGATTGTAAATGCTGCATCTACAAGTGCTGCTGGTAAAGTTGAGCTTGCTACAACTGCTGAAGCTTTAGCTGGTTCTGATTCATCAAGAGCTGTAACTCCTGCAGGTTTAGCTGCAAGAAGTTATAAAGCTGCAATTGGTGATGGTTCTAATACTGCTATAGCTGTATCACACGGTTTAGCAACTAGAGACGTAAACGTACAGATGTACGATGCTAATTCTTTTGAAACTGTTATGGCACAGGTTGTGAGAACTTCAACTTCTGTTGTGACTGTTACTTTTAATGATGCACCTGCAACTGGTGATGTTATAATATTGATTAACAAGATAGATTAATAAATGGCTACACAAAAATTTAATTCAAACGTTGATGTTAACGGCGAGGTAAAAGGTACCTCGTTGGACATTAATGGTAACGCTAATATATCAGGAACTCTTATAACTGGTACTACAGAAATAACAAAGGCAACAAGCACGTCAGGTAGTAGCACTGGTACTACGTTTTTAGAACTTGACAATTATGTTGGTAATGACATATCACAACAGCAAACTTTTATAGACTTTAAGTTTACTGACGATAACGCTAACTATACACCGCAAGTACGTATAGGTGCTCAGGTTGGTCCTGATGCAGACGCAAACCAAATGTCAAAAGAAGGTGCAGGTTCATTTGTAGTGTACACCGCACCTGTTGGAAGTGATGAATCAGGTAATAGCACTGGTTTAGCGGAAGCTTTTAGAGTTAGCTATAATGGTGATACAACTACTGCAGGTGAAGTAAGTGCTGCTAGTTTAGATATAAACGGTAACTCTGATATATCTGGTAACTTAACTGGAGTAGACACATTAACCGCTACAACTTTTTCTGGTGATTTAAATGGTACGATAAACACAGCAACAACAGCTACAACACAGTCAGCAAGTAACAATTCAACTAAAGTAGCTACAACAGCTTATGTTGACGCTCAAGTTGCTACGATAGTAGATTCAGCGCCTGGAACTTTAAATACACTAAACGAGTTAGCCGCAGCTTTAGGTGATGACGCTAGTTTTAGCACAACTGTTACAAATAGTATAGCTACTAAAATGCCTTTATCTGGCGGAACGTTTACAGGAAATGTTACCGCTGGCACCAACCACATAACAGCCGCTTCGTTTTATGTTCAAGGGACATACCCAAGAATTTACTTAGCTGACACAGATAGTAACGATGATTACTCTATAATAAATAACAATGGTACTTTTCTTGTTTATAACGATACTGATAGTTCTATTCCTCTTGCTATAGCTGGTGATAATAACGCAACTTTTGCAGGCGAACTAACTGTTGGATCGCATATAAATATGGGTGATGGTGATAGAATAAAACTAGGTGATAGTAGTGATTTTATGATTTATCATGATGGCGCAGACACTAAACTTTCT
>Ga0098060_1000089_pt1 | contig 42009 bp, 45 predicted proteins | sample 21_taG_FD_77063 | JGI IMG/M metagenome (GOLD analysis project Ga0098060, IMG submission 77063) | Marine viral communities from the Subarctic Pacific Ocean - 21_ETSP_OMZ_AT15319 metaG | ecosystem: Environmental > Aquatic > Marine > Oceanic | place: Pacific Ocean | collected 2015-01-19 | reverse complement strand
TATCTTTGTACCATGAAGAAAGAAAATCTAAAACATCTTAAAGAAGTACTATCAATTCCAACAAAGACTTGGAAAGAAGAACTTATGATACAATATCTTAAAGATTATTGTAAGGAAAAAGGTTTTAAGTGTGAGACAGATGATAACGGTAGTGTTTATGTAACAAAAGGAAAAACAGAAGTATATCCTTGTGTAGTGGCACATATCGATACTGTTCACGAACCTGTAGAAATGGTAGTTAATGAAGAGAACCTACCAAACGCACAGGGAGAGATAAAGTTATCACTAAAGGCATACGAAAAAGACACAGGTAAACCAACAGGAATAGGTGGAGATGATAAAGCAGGTGTTTTCATATGTCTTAAGATGTTAGAACAATTAGATAATATAAAAGCTTTCTTCCCAGTTGCAGAAGAAACCGGATGTCATGGATCTAATGACGCCGACGAGAACTTCTTCAAAGATGTAGGATATGCAATTCAATTCGACTCAACAGAAAATGATACAATGAGTTTAACATTAATGGGTGTTAAATTATTTGAAGAGGAAAGTGATTTTTTTGATTCAGTTAAAGACATTATTTTAGAACATGGATTAAAAAATTGGCATAATCACCCCTACACTGATACTATGAAGTTAAAAGAAAAATTTGATTTTCCTTGTTTGAATTTTGCGGCTGGATATTATAACTACCATACAAAAGATGAGTATGTAGTAGTAGATGATGTACAAAATACTTGTGATATGGCGGTAAAAATTATTGATACATTAGGAGAAAACAAGTATACTTATATACACAAAAAACAATTAATAAAAGAATACGACTGGAATACACAGTATGATTATGATGATGATTACGATGATTGGGAGTATTAAAGATATGGGGGTGACTGGAATTGATTGGCATCAGTCGATTAATATCAGCACGTCAAGCCTGAATTAAGCTTGTAAAACTGATTCATTTTTTTAACTGGCGATTTATTTGCTAATCTTGTTAATGAAGGTCTTCTAAAGACTGAAGGACAAGAAGTGGCTTTCGCGTAACTAGGTTACGAGATAGCTCCGTCTCATCTAAAGCTTTTAAGATTTGTAGCTTAGTTTTTGAGGCGTCGATTAAACAAATCGATCCCGGTAACGTTCTCGGCCGGCACTATGTACACGGGGACTTGGGACTGATTTGAAGGTTGTTTATTCTATAAAATTAAGTCCGACAACAAAAGGAATAAACTAAACGTGTAGGAGAGATATTTTGAGAAGATGAGCAAGACGGGGGTTCGATACCCCCCACCTCCACCAGATAAAAAAAATGTTTAACTTAAAAAAATTAATTAAAAAATGGGAAGTTCAAGAATGATGGAAAAAAGAGGTCACCACATTTGTCAAGTAGGTGAATATCAAGTAAGACAAAAAGTTACTAGTGCAACTAATAAAAGACAACAAGGTAAATGGACATTAACACCAGGGAGTAGCGAAGTTTCTCTTTATAAAGCTAAAAATAAACTTGAGGGTAATATAAAGACAGTCCAACTAGCAGCACAAAAAGCTTATGATATGTTAAAGGAAAACGGTAAAGAGGGTACAGTTTCTAAAAAAGTAATTAAAAAATACGGAATAGTACTATAATGGGATTTCATAAGAGGTGGATTAATAAGGAACAGTTGATAGAACGATACAGTAGAAGAGGTATATTGGGACTAGAGGAATACTTTGGTAAAGCAGACGCACTCATCTGCGAAGACGAACTATCAGAAAAAGTTATTGACGAACTTAATTCAGAAAAAAGTAACGTAGATAAGTGGAATGACATATCTCAACTAGTTTCTGATGCTCTTATTGACAATTTGTCAGTAAAAAAATGAGGACCAGGTAATATTGTCATTAAAAATAATAAGAATTACCTTTGGCATACTTTTGGTAGATAATATATTATGATGAGTGAAACAATTATTAAAATAAAAGAAAAAAAAGATAAATTTAAGGAGAGAATTAAACAATTAGATATTCTCTTTGAATTGGACAGTAGTTCATCTAATAATAAAAATAATAAAAAAGAAAAAAATTAAAAAAAAATGGGAAAAATTATTGGAATCGATTTAGGAACCACAAATTCATGTGTGGCAGTAATAGAGGGAAATGAACCTAAAGTTATGGTAAATTCAGAAGGTAAAAGAACAACACCTTCGATAGTTGCTTATAAAGAAGGTGATAGATCAGTTGGAGAACCAGCAAAAAGACAAATGGTAACCAATCCAGAAAAAACAATTTACTCAGTAAAAAGATTTATAGGGTCTAAGTTTTCAGAAGTAAAAAACGAAACTAAAAAAGTTGCTTACAAAACTAAGAATGTTAAGGGAAGTGTGAGAATCGTTATTGGGGATAAAAACTATACACCCCAAGAAGTTTCTGCGGTTGTATTACAAAATATTAAGAGAACCGCTGAAGAATACTTAGGTACAAAAGTTTCAGGGGCGGTAGTAACCGTACCGGCATACTTTAATGATGCACAAAGACAAGCCACTAAAGAGGCTGGAGAAATAGCAGGATTAGAAATTAAAAGAATTGTTAACGAACCAACAGCGGCGGCTTTAGCTTACGGGATGGATAAAAAGAATAAAGACATGACCATTGCTGTTTATGATTTAGGAGGTGGTACCTTTGACGTATCAATTCTAGAATTAGGAGACGGAGTATTTGAAGTAAAATCAACTAATGGAGACACTCATTTAGGGGGAGATAATTTTGATGAAGTCATAATTGATTGGTTAGTCAAAGAGGCAAAATCAGAATTCAATATGGACCTTTCGAAAGATTCTCAAGCTTTACAGAGATTAAGAGAGGGAGCAGAAAAGGCTAAAGTAGAATTATCATCGAGTTCTCAAACAGAGATTAACTTACCGTATATTACGGCAGACCAAACAGGACCAAAACATTTGGTTAAAAAACTAACACGTAGTGATTTTAATAGATTAACTTCTTCATTAGTACAAAAGACTTTGGAGCCTTGTAAAAAGGCATTAAAAGACGCGGGATTAACGGCAAAGGATATTGATGAGGTTATTTTAGTAGGGGGATCAACTAGAATTCCTGCAGTACAGGAGGAGGTAGAAAAGTTATTTGGTAAGAAACCATCCAAAGGAGTTAATCCTGACGAAGTGGTTGCTTTAGGGGCGGCTATACAAGGAGGTATTTTATCAGGTACGGTAGATGATGTACTTCTATTAGACGTTACACCACTTTCACTGGGTATTGAAACCATGGGAGGTGTATTCACCAAACTAATAGAGTCAAATACCACAATTCCCACTAAAAAATCACAAGTGTTCTCAACAGCGGCAGATAATCAACCGGCGGTGGATATTAAAGTAGGACAAGGAGAAAGACCAATGTTTGAAGGAAATAAAGAGATAGGGAAATTCCAACTCTCAAACATCCCTCCGGCACCAAGAGGAGTTCCTCAAATTGAAGTAACTTTTGACATAGACGCCGACGGAATATTAAATGTTTCAGCTAAGGATAAAGCAACCGGTAAGGAACAAAACATTAAGATTGAAGCTTCTTCTGGTCTCTCAGATGAGGAAATCAATAAAATGAAAGATGAGGCGAAGGCTAATGAAAAAACGGATAAAGAAAAGTTGGAAAAGATACAAAAACTTAATGAGTCTAATGCTTTAATGTTTCAGACTGAAAAACAGTTAAAAGAAAATGAGGATAAGATTGAAGAGGAAATTAAGACACAACTTAACGAGTTGTTAGAAAAACTAAGAGAGGCACATAAAAGTGAAAATCTTGACCTAGTAAATCAATACACTGAGGAATTAAATCAACTCTGGGGGAAGGCTAGCCAGAAAATGTATCAAAATATGCAAGAAGATGGTGTAGAAACACCCCCTAAAGATCCGAGTGTAGAAGAAGCAGAATACGAAGAGGTAAAATAAAAGTCCCAAACTAAATTATTTCTTACAAAAAAGGTGGTTAATTCCACCTTTTTTTATTATCTTTATTTTATGGGAAAATTAATTATTGGAATAGTGTTGTTCTTTGTTGGACAAGGACTAATATGGGTGCAGACGAACGGACAATTCGTTTGGACGTGGGCGAAAGAGAATCCTTTTTATATGGCTTTAATATTTTCAATGCCCATATCCTACATGTTTATATATGCAACCACATTTGTTGTAGAATACTTTAATGGATCATTATGGCCAGGGAGATTTATTGGGTTTGGTACGGGTATGATAATATTTAGTATTTTAACTTATCTAGTAATGGGAGAGGGTATAACGGTAAAAACTTTAATATCATTAATTCTAGCAACTACTTTGGTTTCTATACAAATCTTTTGGAAATAACCTCCATTTATCTTTGTGGTTAAAAATAAAATGCTTATCTTTGTAGTATGAAAAACAAGAAAAAAAATTTATTTAAGACACTACTAAAAGGAATAATGATAATTCCTTTATTATCCATTTTATTAACAGGATGTGAAAAGTATGAATTTGAAGAGGTTGTAATCACTCCACCTACACTATGGGGAGAGTGGGAATTAATTGAAACAAGTCATGTTTATATTGATATAAATGAAGTTGGTGCTGATCATGACACGTCATGGGTTAATCTTACAGACCCAACCTACATAGCAATGAATACTGGACTGGATTTTGATTTGGTAACACCCAATACCACTACGTGGACTTTAAGTGAGAATATGTATGTAACTGTAGATGGTGAAGATGTATATGACATAAATCGTTTTATTTACCCTTCAGAATCAATGAATCCATATGACCAATGTTGGGATATAAACCAAAACGGACAACAAGATTATTTTGAAGATATTAATGGAGATGGTATATGTGATGTATTTGATTGTACACCTCCTGGAATTGTGATAGGAGTGTATAATACTCTGAGAGCGTTTGAAGTAATTGAATTAACTAATCATTCATTAACCTTAAAGTTTGAGGGACAATATTTTGAAGATTTCGATTATTATACTACAGTTCTTAAGTTTAATAAAAGATAATGGACTTTTTTTATAAGAATTAGTATTTATAATAAAAAGATTTCATTATGGTAAATAAAATAATTCTAACTGAGGCTCAATTAGCAAGAGTAGTTACTAAACTAACAAATGAAGGGGACACCATCCTAGGACCAGGAGGTACACTAAAACCTACAACCCCAAGTGGAAAACCCACTTACAGTGTAGTAGACGAACCAATGTTAGGTTCTACGAATTCATATATCCATACAGGTGTAAAACAAGCGGACGATGCTAAGGATAGTGAAATCCATGTAGTAAATGATGATGAGGGGAATCCACAAGGTGGACCAGGTGCTATTTTTGAAGACGAGTATGACATGCCAGAAGAGTGGATGGACCAGTTAGAAGACGAAACAGGAGTACAAAGACCAATGGGGTATCCTGAGGATCTACCAGATATTGAATATAGTTCTGCACCAGCACCAACTAAAACACCGGTAAGAACACCAACTAAAACACCCACAAGACCTAAAAGACAAGATCCATTCAAAGTACCAGATATTAAACCAGGAGAAGAACCAGCACCTAAGGCAGGTATATCCATGAAAGAATCTGATTTAGTAAATTTAGTGAAGAAATTAGTAATGGAGGCGGAAGGAAAAGGATGTGCGGAATCTGAAGGAGGTTCAGGATGTATTAAGCAAAGAGGAAATGGATGGGTGATTTTGAACAATAAAAAAGGAGGAGTATGGCGAAAGTGTGATAGTGAAAAACATTGTGAAGAAATTTTAGACGCATTTCACGCCTCAACTAACTAAAATTAATTTATTAAAGGCTTTCTTAAAAGGATTTTTATAGTTATACTTATTTTATAAAAATGAAAACAATATGAAATTAACTAGTGAAAATTTTGAAACAACCCTAAAGGACAATCGTTTAGTCCTTGTTGATTTTTGGGCACAGTGGTGTGGTCCTTGTAGAATGTTAAATCCAATAATGGATAATTTAGAAGAAGAGTATAAAGATAAAGTTGTTATTGGTAAAGTTAATGCTGACCAAGAAATTGATTTGTCAGCCTCTCATGGAGTAAGAAGTATCCCTCAGGTTATGATATATAAAGATGGTGAAATAGTAGAAAGATTTGCGGGACTAGGGTCTCAACGAATGTATTCTGAAAAACTAGATTATTATTTACAAGGGATTAAAGAAGACAGTAAAGAAGAGAAAGAACCCGAAAACAAAACTAAAGAAACAGCAGAAGAAAAAAAATAGGAGTTAGTCCTATTTTTTTTTTACATATTCCTTTGTAGTACGAAGATAATTTCCTATATTTGTAGTATAATTAATCACTAAAAAAATATACTACTACTATGAATGAACCATTAAGTTACCAAGAAATCCAAGAGACGGCACCATCAATATTTACAACACAACCTTCACAAAAAGTTTCAGACAAATACTCATTTATCCCAACAGTCCAAGTACTAGAGGATATGAATAAGTTAGGTTGGGATCCTTACCAAGTTTCACAAAGAAAAGGGAGGAATGGATCACATCCATACTCTAAACACATGATAAGATTAAGAAATAACAGTCTTGGTATGATTGGTGACTCACTCCCTGAATTAGTACTAACAAATTCACACGATGGTAGAAACGCTTTCAACCTACACGCAGGGGTATTTAGATTAGTGTGTTCTAATGGGTTGGTAATTGCGGACCAAATGTTTGCATCACAAAGAATCAAACACCAATGGTATGACATGGACTATGTTAGAAATATAACAAATGAAGTAGTAGAAAAAATACCAGCAATTACTTCGGCTCTACAATCATTTAACGAAGTAGAACTAACCGAAGCACAAAGATACTCTTTAGCTAAAAAATCAGTAAAAGTTAGATGGACAAAAGGTAACGATTATGTTGATGTTAAGGATATGTTAAAGGCGACACGAGAAGAAGATTTAGGTAACTCTTTATGGAACACATTTAATGTCCTTCAAGAAAAACTCTTAAAAGGAGGACTAGTTTACCAATTACCACAAGGTAGACAACAAACAGTAAGAGCCTTAACTAATATTGATGAACAGGTAAGAGTTAATAAAGGTTTATGGGAACTAGCTGAAAGTTACTCTTAAAAGAAATAAACTATAAAAAAGAAGGGGTATAATATTGATTATACCTCTTTTTTATTTTAATTTTATATCATGATACAAAAAAGATTAGATTATTGGGGAGCAAAAGACGGAGATACTAATTCATCCGCAGCCGAGAAGAATAAGGTAGAGACACTAGACAATCACATTTATTTTTATTCTGAAGTAGAGAGACCCAAAATGTTAGAACTCAATAAAAAACTTAGAGAGTTAGACATTAAACTACAAAAACAGGCTTTAGGACAGGGTACAGACTTACCAAAAATATACTTACATATTAATTCATATGGGGGTAGTGTATTTGCAGGGATGTCCTCTTTAGATACCGTACGTACCACCAAATGTGAGGTGGTAACAATTATTGAGGGGTGTGCTGCAAGTGCAGGGACCACATTAAGTGTTGTCGGCAATGAAAGATGGATACATAAACACGCATATATGTTAATTCACCAGTTAAGTTCTGGTTTTTGGGGTAAGTATTCTGAAATTGAAGATGAGAAAAAAAACTGTGATAAATTAATGGAATTAATAAAATCTATATATGGTGAGTACACAAAAGTACCTGAAGAAAAGATTGATGAACTTTTGAAACATGATCTATGGTGGGATGCTGAAACTTGCCTTAAATATGGATTAGTAGATAAAATCATATAAAAAATGAAAAAGAAAATTAGAGTATTTGGAGATAAAGCATGTCCTGGGTGTGTTAAACTTATGGAAATTACTAAAGGTGCTGATATTATAATAGATAATGGGCACGAATTAGAGCAGTTATATAATGATGAAAACTCAGAAGAGTGGGAAAAAATTATGAAAAGAACCGGAGTTTGGTTTTTACCTCACGTTGAGATAACATGGTATGATACTGATCTTAAAAAGAATGTTGAGGTACACCTTTCTTCTGTAAGAGATTTTGATGAGATAGAGGATTGTTGGGAACAAGTACAGAAAATTCTAAACAAGGATTATCATCACCGAGCAATCACAATGGATGAAGTGGAAATGACAGAAAGAATTAAATCTTTAACGATTATGCAAGAAATGCTTTATGACAACATGAAAAAGAACATCAAATACTTTACAAATTTAAGAAATTTCTTAAATATGTCAGGAAGTCAGTTAGAGGCAGAACCTCAAGACACAAATAATTATATATAAAAAAAAAGAAAAAAAAATGAAAGAACTAGAAATTGAACTTTTTACATTACCAAACTGTCCGGCTTGTAAAAGATTAAAATCTTCTTTAGAAGATGCGGACATCGAGTACACAAATAAAGATACTAAAGAGTATGCTGACGAGTGGACTTCAGTACAACAGATGACTAAAACTTATTACCTACCAACGATTAAGATGGGAGATCTATACTTTGCACCTAATAGAGATTTTAAGAATGACCCAGAAGCTATTGAGTTGATTAAAAAAGCACAATCAGGAGAAATAGTACTTCACGAAATGTCCGACTTAGAATTGAGAGAAACGATGAAGACTTTGTTATTTCAACTTGAGATGATTAATAGAGGTATGGGGAATTTTGGTAGACAACTACATGAGGCTAAACAATATATGAGAATGCCAAATGACTGGAAACCAGAACCACCGAAGAGACCGGTACCACAAGAACAAGCACAAACTGCTCCCAAAACAGGTGAATAATGTAAATCATCCCAATCACTACAATCAAGGTAAGATAGAAGTGATAGATGCAATAGAGGATTGGGATTTGGGTTTTAATGATGGTAATGTGATAAAATATGTTTCCAGGTATAAACACAAGGGAAGACCATTAGAAGATTTGAAAAAAGCTAAATGGTATCTTGAAAGAGAGATAAAACGAATAGAAAAGAAGTCCAAGTGACTTCTTTTTTTATTAAAAGATATTTATACTATAATAACTTGTTACCTAAAAAAATTAAAAAAAGATGAAAACATGTTACACAAGAGAACAGATTGAAGCCGCTGTTAAAGCAAAAGGCTATAAATGGTTTGAGGACCATAATGATAAAGGCTACGATGTAAACATTGTAGGAATAAGAAATTCAGAAACAAAAAATAAAGTCACTAATAAATTTGATGACTGTATAACAGTATCTTATAAAAAGGAGGGTGAATGGAAATTTTTCTGTTTCCCTTGTACAACAGACCCAGGAACACATTGGGTAGAGAATTGTATGTTAAAGAAAGGGGTGGCCATTCTTAAGCCCGGCCAATATAGGGGATCACATAAAATTAGAAAACACCAAGGTAGATATGAGGCGTTAGGACAACAACGTCCAGTTAAAGTTTATCGAGATAATAATAGAGACGGTAATTATGATCTTCTTGAAGAAAGTGTTGATGAAGGATTATTCGGAATCAACATTCATAGAGCTACTAAATATGCGGGTAAAAAATCAACACAGGTAGATAAATGGTCTGCGGGTTGTCAAGTTATTGCAGCTAATGATCATTGGACAACTTTCATGAAAATAATGAGAAAGGCCAGAAATGTTTGGGGAAATAATTTTTCTTATACCCTACTTGAATCTAAGGATATAGTTTAGTTATGGATAAAAGGACAGAGGTTGCACTGTTTCAGAATGGAAAGATAGTTCGAGGAGTACTAGAACATTTTAATGCAAACGATCAAGCCCTTGTCACAAGTGGAAATGCTGACGGTACAACTAATACACTAAATTTTACTAATAGTACAGGTGGAACATTTACTGTCACCAATAGTTCACTTCTGTTTAATGATGGTACTGAGGGTTATTGGTCAGCTAATACGGCTGGGGATATAACATCAGGTCATCGTAATGTACAATTGAACGATGTTATCAAACTTAAATTTGGTGATGATGATGATTTACAAATTTATAGTGATAGTACTAATGGTAGGATAGGAGCTGGTAGTGGAGTGTTACAGATTGAGGCAGATACATTATCTTTTACTGATGGCGCTGCAACGGAATATTATATAAACTGTGTTGCAAACGGTGCGGTCTCATTATATCATGACGCAAGTTTGAAAATAGCAACAACCACCACGGGTATTGATGTAACTGGGGAGGTTAAAGGAGATAGTTTAGATATAGACGGTAACTCCCAGTTAGATGGAACATTAACGGTAGGGGTAGATAACACCGGGTATGATGTTAAATTCTTTGGAGCAACTGCTGGTAGATTTATGTTGTGGGACGAAGCTAACGACAGACTAAAGTTGCGTGATGATACAAAACTTGTGTTTGGACATGGTAATGACTTAGAAATATATCATGATGGTAATAATAGTTATATAGATGATACTGGGACGGGGACTTTGAAATATCGTTCTGGAACTCAGACGTTTACTAACGGTGATTCATCAAAAACAATGGCCGTATTTAATGGTGCTACTTCGGTTGACTTATATTATAATAACGCTAAAAAGTTCGAAACCACAAACACTGGTGTAGATGTGACCGGTAATATGGTCTCAACAGGTGTAGTACAAGGAGGTAAGTTATCTAACATGGCCTCACCAACTACAGCGTTAGATATACACCATGATCCAACAACCTTAGGAAACAATACTGGTGGTGGGGAAGTGGTTACTTTTGGAACCGCCAGTGGTACTTTAACTCAGGGTAAACTTTATTATCTTAATACTTCTGGGGTATGGACATTAACACGAGCTAATGCAAGTAGTTCAAACGGTAATAGTCAGTTATTAGGAATTGCATTAGGTGATAATGTTGATTCTGGGATATTATTAAGAGGATTTTTCGATATGACTACTTATCTTACTGGAACTTTTAATGAAGGGATATCACTTTATGTATGCGAAACAACTGCTGGTAATATAAATGTTGCGGCACCTGGGGCAGCAAACGAATTTATTAGAGTAGTGGGGTACACAACAAGTACTGCAAACGTAATATACTTTAATCCAGACGGTACTTATATAACACTATCATAAAATGGCAGATAAAACTGGAAAGGTTGAAGGTAAAGATATGTGTACTGATGTGGCCAACATTAATGGGGCCGCAATAGATACTATTAAAGGTTTACAAGGAAAAGATAAAAAGTCTTGTGCTACTTGTACAGGATTACGATTAACTTATGGTCGTGATGCTTGTATACAAGCATGTAGAGGAACAGATTGTATTGAGATTTATACCGATGGAACGGCTGGTGCTTTAACTTTGGGAGATGGATTATTCACTGATGAACTCTGTAGTGAGTGTGCCGCAGATGGTTTTTATTCTGATGCACCTTGTGGAGGTAGTCAACGATTTTGTTTTACATTCCAAAGATGTGTCATATCCAGAATAGATAGATGTTAATAATATTTTACTTTTTTATATAAACTATTAACATTATATAAAATATTAAATTATGGGAAAAAGAGTATCAACACATGGAAAAGCGGAAAGAAGAAAATCCGCTGAGGAAAGACAGAAAGCCTATGACGCTTTAAGTCCTCAAGAAAAACTAGATAAATTACCACCTACAGGTTCTAACAAACAAAGGGCAAAATTAGAACACCTTATTAAGTTTGGTAGAAAAAAGAATGAATCAGCAACTCCTTCTAGTACGAAGAAGAGAAAAAATGAAAAACCTTCAAGGAAAGAAAGATGGGAAAAAAAAAATCAGGAGTAACATTTTTTGGTAGGATTAAGGTCTGGTGGAAAAAATTTGTAAAAAATCATATAATAGATAAGGCGCCAGACCATTGGGACATATAACTTCTGAAAGTTCGCAATATTTATTACTAAAGTAAAACCACATGGGATTTTTATTAGATACAATTAAACAAATTATTTTAGAGAATACTCGTTATGAGATTCTAATGCAAAAGTTTACTGAACCTAAGAAAAAAGGTAAGGAAGCTTTAATGGATAAACAAACTCTTATGGCTTTTATGAAAGCCGACCCTACCACCAGACAAACAGATGAAGAAATAAACAAAGTAGGTGCGTATTCACAATGGATTATTAAACAATACATGGGTTTACAACAGGGATGTGACCAAGCACATGGATATGACCCAAAACCAAATTCTCCCTGGACTCAATGCTTGGTAGAAAAACGAAGATTATTTATGGAAGACCTTTATAAGGTTACAGAAGATTTATTAAAGTTTGATTATCTTAAGAAAACAACCAAATACACAGGAGAAAAAGATATTAACAAATTCCAATCAACAGAACAACTATATGATGCTATTAAAGACTTTGACATAAGTAAGGAAGAACTCACCACCACTAAGGCAGAAAGAGTTAGAGATGATGTTGAAGTAGTTCATGAGGATGCTGATTGGATAGTAATGGTACCCAAGACTAAAGAAGCGTCATGTCACTATGGAGGTGGAGAATCAAGGTGGTGTACGGCATCAAAGTCTAGTAATTACTATGACCACTACTCTAAACAAGGTCCATTATATATGATTATGCGTAAGGCTGATTCTAAGAAAGGACCTAATGAAAGTAGAAGTCACCAATTCCACTTTGAAAGTAACTCATTTATGAACGCCGAAGATAGGAGTATAGATTTGGCAACATTCTTTAATCAATATCCAGAGTTAAAGCCATTCTTCCAGGATAAATTTGCAAGATACCTAGACACAAGTTTTGGAGAGAAAATAGAGGTTAGGTATCCAAGTGATACGGTCTCTAAATACATTTCAATATACGGATTTGAGGACTTCTTTAAGAGAATCCCTAAGGGACTTAAGAGATTGGATATTGAATATAATGATAGACAATATGGAAATGATAAAAAAGAAAGACCAGGATTTGCTTTACCAGATCTTTCACCTTATAAGAATATGGAAGTACTTCATGTTGAAGGACTCCTATCCGAGATACCAGAGTCAGTAGGACAACTACAACAACTAGAATTTATTTCAGTACCTAATAATCCAAACTTAAGAGAAATACCAGAAAATGTTGCAAATTTACCTAATCTGGAAGTACTTAATATAAAACAAACTCCAGCTAAAGTTCCTCCAGCACTTGAGGACAAGGCATCAAGAGGAGAACTTATAATAATTAGATAAGACTAATTGAATAATTAAAAGAGAAAAGGAATGGGAAATCATTCCTTTTTTTGTTTAATAAGGAGTATTTATAATAAAAGTATTAATTATGAATAAGAAAATTTTTATTACAGAATCACAACTACAAAGAATAGTTGAGGGAATCACCGAAGGAAAAAAGAAAAAGAAAGACACAACTTTATGTGCTAGAGGAAAATCTGCGGCTAAGGCTAAATTTGATGTTTATCCTTCAGCTTATGCGAATGGATACGCAGTTCAAGTATGTAAGGGAACCAAACCAGGTTTAGATGGTAAAAAAAGATGTTCTGGTAAGTATTGTTCTGGTAAAAAGAATGAGGAGTTTACACCTAATCCAACAATTAATGAAGATTTAGGGACTTGGTTTGGTACAAAAAAAAAGAAAAAGGGTTCTAAACAACCACAAGGACCGTGGGTAAACATATGTAAAAAAAAGAAAGGAGGAGGACATCCTACATGTGGTAGAGATGATGCAGATAAGGGAGGATATCCAGTTTGTAGAGCAAAAGGAGTTGCTTCCAAAATGTCACAATCTGAAAAAGATTCTGCGTGTAGAAGAAAAAGAGAAAAAGAAAAAAAAGATCCACAAAGTGGAAAAGGACAAAAACCAACCAACATAAAAATCAAAAACTACAAGAAAAAAAAGAAAAATGAAGAAGTAATGAATGAGACTTTTTCGTTTAATCTTAGAGAAGATTTAGAAAATCTTAGTCAGTGGGGAGAAATAATCCAAGAGGCAGAATATAAAGGAAGAAAAGTAACACTTAATAAACCAACAAGAGGAGACGTTAAGAAGTTCAAAGTTTATGTTAAGAATGATAAAGGTAATGTAGTTAAAGTTAACTTTGGACATGGAGGTACTTCAGCAAAAAAGAAAGGAGAAAAAACAATGAGAATCAAAAAAAGTAATCCTGAAAGAAGGAAAGCTTTTAGAGCTAGACATAATTGTGACAATCCAGGACCAAAGTGGAAAGCTAGATACTGGTCATGTAAAGCTTGGTAATGAAAAAAAATATTAAAAACATACAAGAAATTAAAGGAACTTCCTGGTATGGTTGGAAAGATGGGAAGTCTGAACACCAACAGGAAGAAATGGACGATAATCAATTCTTTCAAATCGTTAAGAGAATAGTATCTTCAGGTGATTATAAAGAACTTATGGGTCTAAGAGAACCAAGTTATATGGAAGATAGGGCCAATCTAATTGGAAAACACTCAAAACTTTTTGGTGTAAGGGGTAACGAGTTTATGCCTGACGCGGATGGTTTACAACATGCTATATACTGGGCAGCTATGGATAATTATGATGACATAGAAGAAGGAAAAATAACTACTTTTGAAGAATTAAAACTAAGACCTCTTAAAACATTTGATGTTGATATGAAGTCCGATGAAACTGAATTTGTTGATTATAGGTGGACAGTAAAAGGTATTAAGGGTTATGATGCAAATGATGTAGGACTAGTTGTGAGTGAAAACGAAGATGGAATTTATGATTGGTGGGAATATGAAGGTGACCCAGGATTTAGTAGAGAAGTTGGTGATAATGATAGACAAGACTGGGGTTATGAAGAGATTAGAGAAGTAGGTTCCTCACCATCAAAGCCGGATATAGTTAAGAATAGACAACTTCAAGAAAATTGGTGGGAAGAAGAAACAATGGACAAGTGGAGTCTTTTAGAAAAAGACATGAGGGAAGCAATGGATAAAATTATTGAAGACCACAAACCTAACTGGGGTAACGACCAGTATAATGTTATGGGAGCCATTGAGGAGATAATGGAAAACCTATTCCAAAAAGTTCAGATTAGAGAATCGTTTATGTCAGATCCCAAAGTTGCAAAGTACTTTGAGAATAAAGACATACTAAAATACCTTAAAGGAAAAGATAGAGAATTAGTTTCAGATGCTGTAGAGATATTAAGATCATGGGGAAGGTACAACCCAATCATGACAGACCTTTCACCTTTCTTAACCGATGCAAGAGAGAACTTAAAAGGGGAATATGCTAGAGAGATATTAGATTGGGCAACTGAAAATGAATCATTTCCACCAGACTATGACCAATTCTTTGAAGATTTAGAGAGAGAAGAAGTAACCTGGTTATGGGAAAATGCTCAAGACATTAGAGACGCTCTTACTCGTTCAGCCATATTAATGGCGGACGATACAGATGGTGGTTATAGTATGGATGTCCTAAATAAAGTATTCAAACAGTTTGCTAGTAAAGCTTATAGGTTTATTTTAACAGGAGAATGGTTGGAACAAGCACAAACTAGAAGAAATTCAGATCCAGACCAAGACGCAATGGATGCAATAATGGTAGATGCTCCTGATGGGTTAAGAGAACAATGGGAGGATAATGTTTGGTCAAGTGAGTACTTAGATATGGAGACAGATAATAAAGAAGATTATTTAACCGAGTTATTTAGTAAACTACACTATCATCTTATGCACGACGAACAAATTTGGGCAAACGAAGGTAATGATCATGATTTATTGTATTTATTAAATCAAGAAATGGACGACATTATACAGGACCTAGAACATAACCAAGAACATAAAACAGCAGATAAACTTGAAAAGATAGTTTCACCATTATGGGATTATGAGAACGAAATAAGGGATGCTATGGATAAACATAGAAGTATTCTTATGAAAGTAGTACAAGACTTAAAGGACCTAATGAAAATATATGGTGTTAGGGGATTACCAAAAGACCTAAAATATAGACCTTAACTATGAGAAGTATAATCAATGAAATATTAACCGAGGGAAGAGTCGAAGACGCTAAAGAATTTATTGCCAAGAATTTTGCGCCTGACGAAGATAATGATTATAGTTGGGTGGTTGATTATCTTGATGATAATGATCCATCAGGTAATAACAAATATCTCATGTGGATGGTTAAAAGAATGGTTGATGATAATGAAGACACTACAGATAATACAGAAGGTGCTTTAATAGATTTAGTTACAGACTTTCATAAACCAGGAGTTCAAGCAAGAGTCCCAAGTAAAGATATTAATTATTATAAAAATACCGAAGAGTTAAGAGACGCTGTTGTTATAGCATTGGAGGGAATGAGAGAGAAGACTAGTAAACAAGAAGTGTCGAAAGGAACAAACAAGATAGTTGAAGATGATAGATGGTTAATCGTACATCCAGCCACCAAAGAATCATCTTGTAAATACGGACAAGGAACAAAGTGGTGTACCGCTATGGAAGGAGCAAGTCACTATGATGACTACACTAAGAATGGTAACCTATATTATATAATAGATAAATCAAAAGATCTTGGTAGATACTACAAAGTTGCTTTATACTATACTTGGAAAAATAATGAAGAATGGTATGACGCGGAAGACAATAAGTTAAGTGATAATATGGTAGAACTTATTGAAAGCATGTTACCAGAAGGTTATATGGAAAAAATTCAACAATACCATGATGATTATGAAATGGAAAGAGTTGGACAGTTGGACCCTTCCGACCTACATAAGTTTTTTCAAACATGGATTTCACTTCAATTAGAGAATTCACCTGTTAGAATTAAAAGATTCTTTCCATTAATTACAAGAAGTGGAAAATGGGAATGGAATTCGGACCATTGGAAAAATGGAAACACCATGTTATTACAAACAGAAGTTAATAATATTCCAATTGATGTTTACGCCACTCCATTTTATGATGATGGGGAATATACACCTGTAGAAATAGAAGTTCTTACAAACTTGAAACAATATCAACAAACAGGAAGTGAGGGAGTAGAGGAAATGGCTGAGAAATTCGATGTTCCTACTGTTTTTGGTAATCAAAATAAATATGAATTGGCAGCACCAATACCAAGTTATAATGTGGCTAGAGAAGAAATTGAAAATTGTACTGAAGTCAACTGGGATAAAGCCTCTTGTAAAGAAGGTTGGTCTATGTGGGGTCAGTATACTAATTTTCTAAAAGAATATTTGAATAGTGATGAGGTAGTACAATTTATTAAAGGACATACAGGATTAGAAGATGTTACTCTTTGGCAAAGTGGTAGATGGGATGGCGGAGGTTATAAATTTGAAAATATTAAAACAGCAAAATTAGCTAATTCTTTTATTAATTATATAAAGAAGGCGGAGGAAAAAGGAATGAAAGCAACCAGAAAAGAATTTCTGGAGTTTATTAATAAACCAGCAACACCAGGTTATTTCTCTCAGTTCTTCTCGGCAATACAAGATGCGGGAATAGTCGAAAAAAATAGAATGGGTCGCTCGTTTTACTATACTTTAGGACCAAATTATGAAGCCTTTACACAAGGAACATTAAAGAGGGCCAATGAATAGTAAGTGCTCAATTTATGGGAACGGAAAACAAAGTTCAAAAAATCAAGAATACTATACACAATCTTGAACAAGAACTTAAAATTATACAGAAGGAGTGTAACCACTCCAAACAAAGTCTTAAAATAATTAGACCGGGAGAAGCACGATGGGTGTGTGATAGGTGTGAAATAAAATTAAAATGGCCAAGCCCAAAGGAATTAAAGGATTGGTTGTAGTATTTATAACTATATATATTAATATAAAATGGGACAAGAAGAAAACAAATTACCGTTAAGAGGTGTAAAAAAATTACTATCAGAACAAACAGGGTGGGACCCTTATAATGACTCATTTAACCCTTGTGTCATGGCCCAAATGGACCTTAATTGTGTTTATGCGGGAAGAAAAATGCTGAATGGATTTTTTGCTTATCCTGGAGGTTCAAGTTTACCACAAATGCCCCCTGTTACTTCAGCTTCAGTGGCTTGTGCGGCTAACACATATTCACCAATTACTAACCCACCTCAAGTATGTTTATATTTTGACCTATCTTTAGCAAAGTATGTTATATACGATACCAACCCTATTGGTACAAATGATTGTGATGCAGCGGGTGGTGGTTGTTCTTGGGGTGATACAGTCACTTATAATGATGGTACAATAGAAGAAATACAATTTATAGGATATGAATGTGATAGTAATTCGTGTACTGAATATAATAATGGTACTGCTACATATGATACTTTAGCCGCTTGTGGTAGTTCAGGATGTGCAACAGGGGCTGGTAATATAGGATGTAATGATGTTTTTGCTTTTGATTACGATAATGCTAATGGTGGATGTGATAGTACAAATTCAGGTTTACCAAATAACGGAGCGGCAGGACCACCGTGGGATACTACTTGTTGTACATATACAGCGGGTTGTATGGATGATAGGGTATTTAGTAATAATGTATATATGGCAACCAACACAGACTGGCCGAGTAATGTTGGACCTGTTTCTCTTATAGGTTCTAGTGCGGTAGTTGCAGATGGTAATAATATAGTACAATTAGATGATGATACTTCATCACCATGGGGATTCCCAGCTTCAACAATTAATACAACAAGTTTTGGTCAACCTACTTGTGTTTATCCAGTAAATAATTCTATTTCTAATGCTAATGGTTGTACTGATCCAACAGCTGCTAATTATTTGGCAACTTATGAAGCAGATTGTGCTGATGTACCAGTATTAAAAACTAATGACCCTTATTTTGCATCAGCGACACCAAACTATGATTGTTGTACATACGACGTTGGTTGTATGAATGATGAGGCGTGTAATTATGACCCTACCGCAACAGTTGATGATGGTAGTTGTGAATTTGATACATGTGCTGGTTGTATGGACCCAATCGCTGTAGATTATGTCGGAGCATATGTCTCAGTACCAGGTGTAAATATGGTTCTAGATTGTGGAGACCCAGTAACTGGTGTACCACAACCAGTATTTAATAACAATAATGCTAGTCAACCATTTGGTAATGACGCATGTTGTAATTACCAATCAGGTTGTATGGATACGAATTCTGCCAACCCGAGTAATCTTGCAGTGGCGGACTGTCAAGGAAATATGATAATAAGTGGTATGGACTTTGTTAATGATAATTCATTAAGCTCACCTTACTATAATTGGCCTAGTTTTTTAACCCAAGCTAATGGGACGGCTATAGGACCAGGAGGAGTTGATTGTTGTGATACTTTAGGTTGTACAGACCAACTAGCGAATAACTATAATGCGAGTGCCACAATTGATGATGGTAGCTGTACTTATACAGGTACTCAAGGATGTAACGCTAATACACCAATAGGAGATAATCCCGATGTTGATGGTAATTGTTTAACAGGACCAAACGTGGGATGGCCAAATATTGGAGGTTGTGGTGCCAATAATGGATATTTCTACATTAATTATGACCCTAACGCAGTAGGATGTGGTAATCCACCAGATGCTTCAGACCAGAGTTGTTGTATAGAGGTACCGGTTATTCCTCCTATGGAAGGATGTTTAGACCCAAATGCCTTAAATTATGATTCGGATGCTGATGGATGTCCAGATATGGACCCTACATCAACAGATCCTTCAAACTTAGATGGTTATGGAAATTTATCCTCCGATAACGATTCTTGTTGTATGTATTCAACATTCTGTACCGACTCAACCGCAACGAATTATATTAATCCTACTATGACAGGTCAAATAGCTTGTAATGATACGGATTATGGTCCTATAGGTATATATTATGGTTCGGAAGGATTTACACCAATATTTGGAGGGGCAGTACATATGATTAATCCAATAGGTACAACTCCAGCGAGTGATAATGATTGTTGTACATACCCAGAAGGTTGTACAGATGGACAAGCACTTAACTATGATGCTTCAGCAGTTGTTGATGATGGAAGTTGTGAATATATATTTGGATGTATTGATCCTACGATGGATAATTATTCACCAACAGCTACTCATGCCTGTCATGCCCAATTCCCTTCAACAAACGGTATTCCAGTTACCGAAACCACTCCTGGTTATACATTCTTATCCCAACCAACTGCTCCCGGATTGTTAAATGTTCTCAGTTTATCTTACTATACTAACTTTCCACCTCCAGCTCCTCAATTTGGAAATGAGTGTTGTTGTAAATATGGATGTGATGACTTAGATAACCCAGGGGCTTGGAATTATGATAGTCAAGTTACGTGTAATGATGGTAGTTGTTTATACTATACGTATGGTTGTAACGACCCATCAGCAATACCTTCTTCTTATGTTCCTGGAGTTGATGGATGTCAAGCTCAAGATGGGTCAACGATGCCAAACAATCCAAATGTTATTGCTTTAGCGGATGGTACAAATTCAGTTGATGGACCAAACCATTGTTGTATTTATGTAGAACCAGAATGGACATATAGGTGTCAAGGAGATTATACTGCAGGTACTGATGACCCAGCAAATCCACCAGCTGATGGATGGGGAGATTGTGTGGAGATACTACCAACAGATGCGGATTATCAAACACTAGTAAATTACGAAAATCAATACGGTATAACTTTATTATTTACCTCAAATAATTCACAAGTGGAGGCAGCAGCACTATGTGCACAACAATGTACAGGGTGTCAACAAATACCAACAGCGGGATGTAGTAGTTGTGTGGCAGCAGCACAAGGACAACCATGTGGTACATATGTGGATGACTTTGTGGCTCTTGAAGACATGTACGATATTCCAAACGCTATTTTATTCTTTGATGATATAGATGATTGTGATGGTTCATCAGCATGTGGTCTAGAAATTGAAGGTTGTGTAAGTTCTGATTATTGTGAATATTGGACTCAAGTAGTAGAAGTAGACCCAGTTAATAACCCTGGAGTTTATGCTAACGCAGGATCAATAACTCTACCAGCAGGAACAGGTAGTATGATAGGTATTTTAGGACCAACACAATTAGCTAATGGATGTATAACTGAAATAAATGAAGGATGTCCATTAACTGGTTCAACAAATTATGACCCAAGTGCAACAATAGAGTGTCCTAATCCTTACTATACCGCACCAGGAAATACTCCAGATCCTCGAAATCAACACTTTGACCAGTGGACAGGAGACCCTTTAATGGCTATACCAATTTCAGAAATAGATTGGATGAATAATAGTTACGCTTCTACAATAATGGATGAGTGTGAATTTAGTTGTGAAGAAACAAATAACAATGGTCTTACAACACCAGGACAACCAGAACTGGTAATAGGGAACGGAGGAAGTTGCCATACATGTTCAGGAAGTATTGTTGTAGGACAACAAACTATGGCACCTTGTATTGAGGTAGATTCTCTACTTCAATATACTAATTTAGTGTCTAACGCACCTTTTACTTTACAATGGTTTGATGATGGTAATGATTGTGATGCTTTAACTTTCTGTGGAGGGACCTTAGGTTGTCCAGATGACGGAACAGGGACTATGTCATTATTTGATGGGGTAAGACTAGATGCGGCTACTAATATTTCACCAGCGTGGCAAACACCAGGACCAGAGGCTTGTAATTATGATCCTTTAGCGGCACCGGACCCATTTGCGTGTGATTATTCATGTGTGGCTTGTCTGGATGATGGAGACCCAACTAACGCTACCACTATAAGACCACTTACTTTTGTAGGGCCAGCTTTGAATTACGAATATGACTGTAATGGAAGTTTAATAACCAATGCTCAAGTTCCAGCAGTAGATAGTAATGGAGAAACTTGTTGTTGTTATGTAGAAGGATGTACGGACCCAACAGCACCCAACTACGACCCAGCAGCATGTTTTGATGATGGTAGTTGTGATACGAATATCTATGGATGTACAAATCCAACATCTAGTAATTATAACAATGCTGCTACGGTAGCGTGTGATGGTAATAATGGTTATCCACCTAATGATTATACAGCAGGAGGAGGAATGCCATGTGACCCAGCAGATATTGGAACTTCTAACTGTTGTTGTAGTGATGTAGGATTTGATTGTATAGATAATTTATGTACTCCACATGTTGGGGGAGGACAACCACAACATTTAACTTTACAAGCATGTAAAGACGATGGTTGTGGTGATGGAAGATATAGATGTTGTCCCCATCCTTGTGTAAGAAATACTACACCAACTGTTGGATTAGATAGTGGAGGAAATTTAGTTAGTATAAAACCTGATTTTGAAAAACCAGACAAAGATCCAGCAGGACAAGAAGTTTCACCTGTACTAGGAGAACAAATAGGACCTATTGAACCTCAAAAAGAAGAGGAGAATTGGATATTTAATAATAATCCTAACACACCAGATGACCTAGATTGTTGTATTCCAGATCCAATGGGACCACACGCAACAATGGAAGATTGTAAACGAGATAGTGAGTGTGGGGATTGTGATCAAATTATGTGGAAATGTAAAAGAAACGCATCATTTGATACTCAGAGTCATCATTTATGTGTACAAACCGTCCAAGCGGACCCAGTTTGTCAAGCAGGTGATTGTTTTACTTCACAGGTAAATTGTATAAAAAGTGGATGTGAACACAGACGTGAAACATGGAGATGTCCACCAATTGTACATGGTCCACTTGATGCTGATAAAAAAAGAGTTGATGAAGGTTTAATGACTGAACAACCAGGAGGTAGTACACCAAGACCATGTATTCAATCCGGTTATTTTGGTTGGGACACCGAGGCAGAGTGTTTATCAAACACAGCTTGTTATAAGATTTCAACAAATGACACCAATGTTATTTGGGGTACTTGTTTTGTAGGTGAGACAAAAGTTAAAATGGGTGATGGTACTGAGAAGAGAATTGATGAGATTGAAGTTGGGGAAGAAGTGTTAAATGATGAGGGAACAAAGTCGGTAGTAAAAGATATTCAAAAACACGAAGATGTCGAAGTATATGGGTTTAATGAAGAAGAGGCTTTTGTAACCAAAGACCATCCACTATTAGTTAAAAAAGAAGGTATAAATGAATGGAAGTCTATTGACCCTTCTTGGATATCACCATTTGACCATGGAGTAGAAACCTTAACATTAGAGGTAGGTGATAAACTATTAAAAGGAGAAGAGAAAAAAGAATATGAAATTAAGTCCATTAATAAAGGATGGGTTGAGGATATAACATACAACTTAGTATTGGACACAGTTCATACTTACTATGCTAATGATTATGTTGCTCATAATGCATATTTTAGAAATAATACTTTAAGTAGTACTATAAAAGAAGATATAGTTGTTGGAATTGGAAATCCAGTGGGAGACCCAGTTCTTGGTTGTCCTTGTCCACCAGATGGAACACCAATCCACCCCGCATGTTGTAAAGGAGGACCAACCCCACCACCAAGCGCAGGGTGTCCAAACCCTAGTATGTTCAAATGTCCGATAGGGGCGACTTGGAATCCGGGAGCAACAGGTCCTTGTGCTAGTAACGGGAGTATTGACCCAGCTGACGATTATTGTTGTGTAACAATAAACCCAGGGGCATGTATCTACTGTACCGAAGATCCTTCTAATCCAGGGTATTGTTTACAAACTGGATGTGACCCTAATACGAATCAACCTTGTAATGGAAGTCCATTAGTACATCAACCAACGTCACCTTGTCAAGGACTATGGTGTCAGTAAAATTAGTAAAATATGAAAAAAATTAACGAACAAGAAAAAAAAACAAAATCTTCAGGACTTAATGAACCGGGTATGCACCTGGAAACTGATGGAAACTACCAGGAGATGGTAGAAAAAGGATACTTTAGTCCAGCTACAGGTGAGTGGGACTATCAGAAATTAGAAAAAGATGGTATCATAAAATCTAGAGTAGAGCCTAAAGTCGACGAACCTAAAGAGCCAGTTACTGTAACTCCAGTGGAACCGGCGATAGAACCGGTTACCATTAAAAAAGAACCAGAAGAAGTTGACACCAAAGAGTTAGAAACTTTAAGTGAACAACTAAATAGAATGAAAAAACTTATGGGAATGTAATGGAAAGAATATGGGTTATAAAATTAAATTAAATGAAAATCAATTAACTAAACTTATCTCAGAGGAATCCATCCAACGACCTTGTTCTAAATTTGCGTCAGGAACCGAAAATTATAAGTTTTGTATGTTAATTAATTCACCTCAATACATAAAAATAACAAGACCTTTAGTTGATAAGGTTCTAGAACAGAAAAAGAAAAAGTGGAGAGATATTACCTCTAGTGAAAAACAAAACTCTATTGATCAAGTTCTAGATATAATAGAAGAGACCAAACCTCAGGTTAGTCATACAATTAAAAAAGTAAGGGAGAAGTTAGATTCGTTGGGATTTGTTTATGACGAAGAAGATCAATGGGATTATATAAATAAATTAAACACTAATTATTCCGACACCGCAACATTTATTACTGACTTAGTAGACCAATTCGGTGATTACCCTATAGAACAGTTATATTCAGATATGGTAAAGGGGAATACACTTAATCTACAAAACTTAATAGACCAAGCACTAAACGCACCAGACGAAGTATATGATCAATTAGTAAATGACCCAACAGATAAATTTAAGTATACTAGAATGGCAAAGTATTACACAGGAAAGGGGGATGCTGTAGAAGACATAATTCAGAATCTTATGGAGGAGAATGGGTGGACAACTATTCATAGAGGTGGAAACGGTGATCCCATTGATACTCTATTAGGGATTGATTTAATAGTTGAAAAAAATGGAACTTATCGATTTATACAATCTAAGAAGGTATTTGATATTAGAAGAATAAAGACACCTAGTAATCCTAATGGTGCTTATAGAATACAGGGGAATGTTTTTGGTATAAGAAAAGATATGGTTGATGTGGTTGGGTACGCAACGGAAGATGGGAGAGCGATATTAACCACTATAGATTCTCCAGTACCAACAAGAAATTCACACGCGGTTATTGACAAACCTTTTCAAAATATACATAATTTAGGTTTGTAGTTATAAATTATTTTCGTATCTTTGTGTTATGACAAAGAGAGAACTAAACAAAAAATTAAAATCCAAAACTTTAGAAATTAGAAACGGACTATATCTTAAAGATGGAGTGGTCCAAGTTTTACGAGCTAGAGAAAAAAAGTTTTGGCATTCAAAAGATTGTACTGAAGTTGATATTAGAATCTACGCAAAGATAGAAAGTACATTAGGTGGTTATGAAACACTAGACTACTATGGTCCCAGAGCGGTTCGAAAGTTCTTACGTAGAGAAGATAGTAAAGTTAAATCTACTATTTCTAGTTGGGTAAAGTTATGGGGATTCACATCTAACGTCAAAGTAAATTCAATAGAATTAGTGTCTAGAAAATGGCAACTACTTAACCTCTAAAATATGCACCCGTAGCTCAGCTGGATAGAGCAACTGCCTTCTAAGCAGTAGGTCACAGGTTCGAATCCTGTCGGGTGTACTAATTTACCCTCCACTTTCTTAAGGTTTTTCATATTTATTAATAAAGATATCAGATATGAATAAAGCAAAATTTAATAGATCCCTCATTAAAGAAGTGAGCGATATGAAATTAATGATGAATAGTCTTGAGACTTCAGGCTCTAAAAGACTACTAAATGAACAAAGTAACTGTGACTTCGGTAATGGAGGATGTCATCCAGATTGTACTTGTATTACCATAGGTTTTCCTGCATATAATCAAACTACGATGGATTTGGATACAGATTGTTGTTGTGGAAATGAAATAATAACTATAGATGGTTGTTTGCCAGGTCCATGTATGAATCATCAGGATTGTAATACCAATCCAGGTTATGATTGTTGTTATGCAGATGCAGGTATGATGGCATTAGGATTTCCTTCATGTAATCCAGTTAATGATTGTTATGACTATCCTCCAGGTTCGACGACAAATCAACAAACAGGTACAGTGGCAGGATGTATGGACGATTCAGCCCTTAACTATAATCCTAACGCAAATGTTGATAATCAAGAATGTTGTTTCCAAAATAATTCTGGTTGTATGCATCCAATGATGCTTAACTACAGCCAAATGAATGATTGTGACTGTGCTAACAACTGGCCACTTGCAGGATTTGGAAACATTAATTGTTGTACGACCTACGTAGATAGTGGTGGTAATCCTAATTTTGGAGGTAATACAGGTACAGGTGGAAATACTGGTACAGGAGGTGTAGTAACTGTAGGTTCTTTAGGTGGTGGTTGTTTCATTGATGGAAGTATGATATTAATGGCTAATGGAGAGGAGAAAAATATCGCTAATGTAAATATTGGTGAAGAAGTTAAAAGTGAATTTGGTAATTCTACAGTAACAGGAGTAGACATACACAAAGGAGAATTTGAGATTTACTCTTTTAATGGAGGTAAACCTTTTACAACTTCTGAACACCCATTCAAAACCTTAGAAGGGTGGAAAGCACTGAACCCAATAAAAGCAACTAAAACACACGGAGTGAGTACAAACATTCTTAAAAAAGGAGATACTATTATAATGTTAAATGGGGAGAAGGAATTGAAGGAAATAATTCCAGATGATAAAAAACACAATATTGTCTATAATCTAAAATTAGATAATGAACATGTTTATTATGTTAATGGTTATTTAGTACATAATGCTAAAAATGTAACTGATGATGAGCTATTCGTCGATCCTATTGGACCAGTAGATGCAGAATCTCCAGTAGGAGGTACAGGAGGAACCAAACCCTTACCAACAGGTGGGATATTAAAAAACAACGGAAAAAGAAGATAATAAAAATAAGAGTCATGAAAAACACTAGGCAAAATAAAAACTTAATTAATGAGATAAGTGATATGAGAGTGATGATGAGAACTCTTAATAATAGAAACCATCAACCTATTAACGAACAACTTGATCCTGGTGGTGCTGGTTGTAATATTCTAAATGGAGGGTGTCCTCAGGACTGTACTTGTGTAGAAGTTATGGCTGGATATGGTAATAGTAGTTTTGGATGGGACGGAGGTATTGACTGTTGTTGCGGTAATGAACTCGTAACGATAGATGGATGTCAACCAGGACCTTGTAACTCTAATTCAGATTGTAATAATGGTAGTGGGTATTCCTCAGGACAAGATTGTTGTTATGCCAATAGTGCTATGCAACAACTAGGTATCACATCATGTAACGCCCCAAGTGATTGTCACGATTACCCTGCGGGAAACAGTACGTCAAACAGCTATAATGGTACGGGTACAGTATCGGGATGTCTTGACCCATTGGCAACAAACTATAATTCAGGTGCAAACGTAGATAGTCAACAGTGTTGTTACCAAAGTAATTCTGGTTGTATGATGCAGGGATTAGTTAATTACGACCCAAGTAATGATTGTGATTGTGCGGGTAACTGGCCACTGGTAGGGGCGGGAAATATTAATTGTTGTCTAGTAAGTGCAGATACTGGTAGTGGTGGATTAGGGAATAGTGGATCTTCTGGTGGTTTCACTACTATAGGTAGTTTAGGGTGGGGGAGTAATTGTTTCATTGATGGAAGTATGGTTTTAATGTCTAATGGAGAAGAAAAAAACATATCAGAGGTTAAGATTGACGAAGAAGTTAAAAGTGAATTTGGTGTTTCTAAAGTTATAGGGATTGATATACACAAAGGAGAGTTTGAAATTTACTCTTTTAATGGAGGTAAGCCCTTTACCACAGCAGAACATCCATTCAAGACCCTAGAAGGTTGGAAGGCCTTAAATCCAGTAGAATCAATAAAGATACATGGTGTAGAAACTAATGTTCTTAAAGAAGGTGATACTCTAGTAAGAATAGATGGTGAGAATAAATTAAAAGAAATAAATAAAGATGAAGAAATTCATAATTTAGTTTATAACCTAAAATTAGATAATGAACATGTTTATTATGTTAATGGGTACTTAGTACATAACGCCAAAACTGGAATGGGAGGAACCGGTAGTGCAGGAGGACGAGGAGGACGAGGTGATCGTGATAATATTGACATTGTTACGGGAGGAATAGAGATAGACCCAAGAGACCCAAGTCTAAATCAAAAAAAACGTAAACAAAAATAATGAAAACATATAGACCCCTACCTTCAACTGTAACCATTAAACCCTCACAAATTGAGGGTTTAGGTTTATTTGCGAAAGAAGATATAGAAAGTGGAGTAGTTCTAGGGATTTCTCATATAGAAGACGATAGATTTGAAAACGGTTTTATACGTACACCACTTGGTGGGTTCATCAATCATGACACTGAATCTAATTGTAGAGTAGATTACGAAGACGATATTGGAAGGATTATCACCAAAAAAAATATAAAAGAGGGTGAAGAGATATCACTTACCTATAATTTATATTCAGTGGATTATGAATAAAGGAGTATCAAGAAATTCTTGGATTATTCTCAAACAAGTTTGGAATATGGCTGGGAATGATAATTCTAATTGGGCAGAATGTGGTAATGTAAGTTTTGAAGGTTATAAATCATTTTTACAAAGATATTTTGGTATAGGATCATGGGATGAAGACCAAGCTATCTATTGTTTAACCGCTAAGTATAATGCAGATTACAACGAAGGGGCGGGAGACAGTCCTAATCCATTTGAAAACATAGGACCCGACGAAGTCCTAATTCCAAAAATTTATAAGTATGTTATAGAGCACAATAAAGATGAGTATGAAACTGAATATTATCAGGATGAGTGTAGAGATGATGGTACGTCAGAGGAATATGAAGAAGATTGTGAATGTGAATACGCAACAACAGAAAAGTATTTTGAAGAATCTGGAGAGTTTGAAGAAGAAGAGTGTGAGTTCGACTACGACGATGATTGTGAGTGTCAATCGTGGAAAGAACCTGAGATAGAACTTTATTGGTGGGCTATAGAAAAATCAACTTACTTTTCTTTAGAGGATGATCATATGTCTAGTGGTTGTGAAGGTGAAGTATATTGTATACATGATGCAACTGGTGCTATTTTAATGGAAAGAGAGGAAGAGGATGATGGTTATGGGGATAGACAGACTTGGGATTATTTTGCAGATTCAGATAATGGTTATGTTCATGATTGGGACATGGAAGATACTGAATGGGAAGTTGAAGAATGCTTAAAAGGAGAACCACAATGAGAAGAAGAATAAGACAATTATTAAGAGAATATGAAGTTCGTCCAGGTGAAAAAGTTATCTGGGATAAGGATGGTACTACAACAGTATTGGATTCTGATGGCGCAATAAGATTAATTAAGTGGGATGAAAATAATATTAAGAATACTCTAGAGTCTGTACAAGATGCTTTCGACAACGTTAAAGGAGACAAGGAGGAAGAGATAGGTTTCATAAAGAAAGCTTATGACAAACTTAAAAGAATAGGTTTAATTAGTGGAGGAGTTATGGGGTTATTATTCGCAATGGCATTATATGGATCCAACATCGATAAAGAAGACCTGGTAAAAGAATTTCCAACAGAAAAAAATATAATATTAAAAATAGAACCAAAAGAGATTGAGACTATCGACATTGAGGACATATCAGTACCGATGAAGATAGAGAGAAAGAATCTAGATACCTTCTTAAAAGATTTAGCAATGAGAGAGTCCTCAGGTAAATGGGATACCATAAATCAACTAGGTTACATCGGTCTCTATCAGTTTGGAGATATAGCACTTAAGGATGTGGGGTTAGATGATAAGGTAACCACATCAAAATTCAAAGAAAATCCCAACATATTCCCTCCAGAGATGCAAACAAAAGCAATGATTGATCTTCTTAAGAATAACAAACACTACACAAGAAGGGTATATGATAAAATTGGTGAGACTTATAATGGTGTAGAGGTTACAGAATCCGGGATATTGGCAGCATCTCATTTAGTGGGTGCTAAATCAGTAAGAAAATATCTTAAGAGTAAAGGGAAGATAAACGAAAAGGATGGAAACGGTATTAGTGTAAAGGATTACATGGAAAAATTCTTAGGGTATGATTTAAGTGACTTAGTTTGACCTTCTTTCTATAATTAAAGTATTTATATAAAAACATTTTTACATGACGATCCATAATAGAAGATATAAAAAACAAATATTACGAGAAGCATCTCTCTTACTGGAGTATAATAGGTTGAAAGTTAGAACAAGACCAAGGGATAAAGCCCTATGGGAATGTATTGAGAATATGTATAGTGAGATTCCACTAACTGAGGAGAGACTACAAGAACAAACAGCAATTATTAACTGGATATCAAAATTAGGTGAAAATGCTTTAGGGGCGATTAAAAAGTATGTTAGTGGTGCCGATGAGGAGACAAAAAAAATGGCTAAAGATTTGGCCAATGAGGCCGATCAAGAACCAATAGGAAGTGAAATAAAAAGTCTTCTTAAAAAGGGTAATTGGAAAGACGCATTTACCAAAGCTTCAACTTGGATAAATGGAAAAAGTGGAGGAAACCTCCAAGAAATATCTTTACAGAGTATAGGTGATTGGTGGAGAAATAATCCAGTCAAAAGGGTTATCTTAACTTTATCATTTTTAGTACTAATGTTTGTACAAGCTAGTCCAGGAGAAAAAATAACACAAGACGATGTTGATACCACTGGACAAACGGAGTATGTGTTGGATGGTGAACCTGTAGATGATATAAATTCTTATGATGATATCTTTGCTGATAATATTGAGACACCAAACGAACTTAAGTTTGGAGGTCAATCAATAGAGTCTGCAGGGTTTGAAACCGGAGTAAGTTTTGAATTAGGTTCTTCTAATTTAGATACTCAAGGATTACAACAAATAGATGATATTGCAAGTGATTACCTTAATCAAATAGAAGCCGCATTGGCAAATGGAGACTCAATCCAATCTTTAGATATTGAGGTACAAGGAGGGGCTTCCAACACTGGAGATGGTTGGGATAATGATAACTCCTTTGATGGGAGTTTAACTGAAAATAGGGCATCGGAAGGGGCTAATAAATTAAACGATAGTCTTAAAAAACAAGCACAGCAAAGAGGGATTGATTTATCAGGTATTGATATTAGTTTCGATGCACAAGGGATGGATGACTCTGACCTAGGAGGAAATGAAAATGTAAAAGATGGACAGAAGACTTCCACTCAAAACACTCTTTTTAATGGTGTCTTAACCCACACACCACCAGCACAGGATGCACCAGACACTGGTGTAGATTTAGGGATGCAAGATTATGATATGGCGAAGTTTGGAGGCGAACCACAACCAAAAATAGATGACGATTTCAAACCGGGTACCTCAAGAGGATCGAGAAACTTAGAATATAGAGATTTATTATATCTTGGGGGTATTGACCCTATACCAGTAACTTTTGGTGATTATAAATCTGATAGTGATGAAGGAAGAGTTGATTGGAGAGATGTTGATGTCAGTGGAGATCAGTTTTTAGCTGACCAACAACAAATGGCTATTTGGATAACTAATACGAGAAAGGCAAAGTTTCCTATATTAAAAAGATTACAAAAAGCTCTTGAAGGGGTAATTGAAATAGATTTTGATGGTGGTATAAAATACAAAGGGAATGTTGGACCCAAATACGATCAATCAACTACAACTCGTATTGCTGAACAAAAAGGAAAACTTCCACCAGAAATGGTTAAAGAACCAGAAGTTGATCCTCGAGTAAAACAATTACAAGGTAATCCAACAACATTTTGGAAATATGTTATAGAAGGAAATAAAGATAAAGGTATTGTTACATCACAAGTTGCGAACGAGTTTGAAAAAAATATATTACAGGTACTTGAACAGTTTGCATTAATGTATGGGGATAAAGCGGGAAGAGGAAATGTTAACTTTAGATATAGAAGAAATCCTAATTACCAAGGAACAAAGTTTTCACAAGTACCAACAACATGGAATAAAAAAATAACTGGAGAACCAGAAGAAAAACCACAACCAGGACAAAGTCAAGAAGTCTTACCATATGTACAATCCTATACTGGTGATTATGTACAAGGAATGAGTGGACCTTTAGTTGGGTCGGCTAGCGAAACAGACCTTCAAGAAGAAATTAAAAGAATTAAAAAATTATTATTATGAAAAAGAAATTTAGAATAACCGAGGAACAAGCACAAAAAATATTAAATTTAAGTGAACAGTGGCCACAACCATGTGAAGAATTGGCCACACAGTTAGGAGGTGTTACTAGTGCAAATCAACAATGTTGTGAGAAATGTGCAACAGGATCTGTTGCGGCAAATGACGATTGCTACCAATACTGTAATTATGGATGTTGTAGTGATGATACTACAACCACAGGAGATGACCCATGTAAAAATCCAGATACAGCAACAGAAGAATGTTATATTTGTAGAGAGACTGGTGCTGGATGTTTGACACTTTCACAAGTGGGAATGTCGGTCCAACAAGCACTAAATGCTAATCCACCTTTTACGTTATATTCAGATGTTAATCAATGTAATCAATTTGAAGATTGTTCAGATGATGAACCTTGTCCACCACCAGCGGGAGGATGTCCAGCAGGAACAATGTGGAATCAAGTTACATGTCATTGTGATCCGGTACATACAAATGATGATCCTTGTGAAACATTTAATATACAGAATCAAAATAATTCTGCATGGGGAATGGCTATATGTAAAGCTTGTGATGCGGGAACACCAAACGCTTATCAAGCACAATACTGTGAATGTTGTCCAAGTGATGATAAACCAAAATGTTGTTGTAAGTCAAAAATAAAGAAAAATGCTGATCAGGTCAGTACGCTTAATCCTTGTGTTTCACCACCAGTAGGCATTCCTTCCGGACAAGAATGTAGTGATTTAGGTTTAGGGTATATAGAAGTTCCTTGTAATATGGGACCTGGAACACCTCCTACTGTTGGAACTTTAACTCAAAAAGTAGCTAGACCAACTACGGGAAGAAATAAAAAACAATTAAAAGAACAAGATTTATGTTCAGGACCTTGGCCAAATATGACGCCAGATATGCAAGAATGGGTATGTACTACCTGTAGTACACCAAACCAATCTTACCAACTAGGAACTATGGTTTCATTTTGTGAATGTTGTGAAGGATTCACAGGATTTAATGATGACCCAGTACCAGGTTGTACAACACCAGGTTCAGTTAATTATAACGCCAATGCTAATACTGATGATGGTTCTTGTGTAGAATTTATACCATTTGCTGGTTGTAGTCAAGGAAATGTAGGAGAAAATCTTCAAGCTTGGGTAGATCATTACTATGGTAATCCTCAAGCAAATATAGGTTTTGGTGGTTCTATAGATGCTTTTAGTGATCAATGTGAAATGTCACCTGATGGTGGGGATTTATGGGCTGGTCAAATAGAAATGAATGTACCAGGTGCACAAGCTCACTACATAGCGGCTTGTGAATGTGTACAAAGTGTTGAGGGAGTTGGTACTGGAGATTGGACTGGAGGAGGAAATACAGATGCTGTACCATACACTCAGTCTCAAATTAGTGCAAGTGGTAAACCAGATGGAGGTCCTATGGCACCTTATAAAGATGATAAATCTAAAAAAAGAAAATCTAAAAAAAGAAAAATAAGAGATAAAAAATTACAGGAAGAATTAAATAGGATAAAAAAATTATTAAAATAAAATAAAATGAAAATAGATTGGATTAATGGCTTTGATGCCGGTAACAAAAAAGAAAAATATTCATTAACCTTTAGGTTAGGGACTTTTACTGTATTAGAACTCAGAATAGACGCAACTAAACTTAGATTCATGATAGTGAACTTAGGATTTGAATTAGATTATTAATGAACTTAAAACAATCCATAAGGAAGGCTCTTAAGGAGCAATGTTTTACATACCCTCCAGGTAGTCAGATTGGAAATTATGGGTGTATGGATTCTAATGCTACTAATTACGATCCTTTTGCAACACATCCTTGTAACGCATCAGGACCTAGTATAGCTTGTTCCGATTGTTACGGTAACACCGATTGGTGTGGACCAGGAACGGCTCCAGGTGATTGTTGTGAATACCCAGTCTCTGTACCAGGTTGTATGGACCCTAGTGCCAATAATTATAATCCTGCTGCAACCATAGATGATGGGAGTTGTACATTTAATGTAACTCATTTATTTACAGACTGTACAGGTATTGTACCAGGTAGTGCTATAGGTATGACATGGAGTGGTCTAGTAGGATATGACTCTAGTCAACCAGCTAATAATTCACAATTATTTTATAATTTTTTAGGAACACCAAATCCTGGAGAAGTAGTTAAGGTGGATACTGCAAACATAACGTTGTGTCTTCAATATGATGGTACAACTACTCAAAATGTTGGGGTTGGACCTTGGAATGTTACGATGACAGTTATCTCAACTCACACTGATTGTGTGGATTGTATGAATGTATATGGTTGTACTGATCCAATTGCAATTAATTACGACCCTAATGCAACAATAGACGATAATAGTTGTCAGTATCCAGTTAATGGTTGTACCGATCCCCTTGCGGTTAATTATGACCCAGGAGCAACTGTGGACGATGGTAGTTGTGTATATGAAGAGGAACCAGAAGATTGTACAAATCAGTTAGATATAGGTTGTTGGGTATGTAAAGACCCAATAAATTTCCCAGGGTGTCAACAAATCAGTAATATGAATCAGGTGACTATGGCAACCAATTACGGACTTCAAGGATTTAACTTACAACAAGATTGTATTAATAATACTCAATGTGGTAAACCTGAACCAGATTTACCTTGTGAACAATTAGAACAATATGTCAATGCTTCCAACTACCCATGGATAGATCCCAATACAACAACCCCAGGACCTAGTAATATTAATGTGATTCATTTTTGTGAGAAATGTAACTCAGGAGAGATAAACGACCCAATGTGTAAATGTTGTAAAATTGATCCATGTGATAAGAAAAATTTCATAGACGCGGTGACAGACCAATTTAATATCCAAGTCCCAGAATTTTGTAAATATTGTAAATATAATGTAATACAAGACTCACTTTGTAAGTGTTGTAAAAGATTTGAAAAAGTAAGACCAAAACGTAAAACTAAATTAGGGGAAGAAATAAAACGAATTAAAGGATTACTATAATGGGTTTGGCAAATAGGATTAAAGTTACCGAGCAACAACTAATAAGGGTGATTAAGGAACAAGTAGAAAAAAATAAACTACGTCCCATCAAATCCAAACCTGAATTACCACCAACATCTAGTTGGGACCCAGAGGACCTAACAGCTTGGAAAAGGGTTGGGATAGAGATATGTAATTGTACTGGTCCAAGTTGCCCATCATATGCAACACCAGGTAATTTGGTTTATTGGAATACGGATCCTACCCTTCACTGTTTAGGAGATGATTATCAAAATGGTGCTTTAGGGACCGGTACAGATCAATGTCAAGGATTTCAATGTAACGGTCAACTCTGTGATGCCAACACTCCACCATGGTCGGGAGGTGACTTAGGAAGTATATTTTCTCATGAATTAACTGGTTTACCTGGTACAATAGTAACATATGAATTAAAGGAGTTAAAATACCCAATTGTTGGACACAACCCTAAACAAATGATTACTGATACTTGTGATGGTTGTACAGACTCGACAGCATCCAATTTTAATTCAATGGCAACTACAGATGACGGTTCTTGCGAATACTGTGATGTATTTAATTCTTGGCCTGTAACTAGTACCCAAGGATGTGATGACTTCAATTCACAACATGGTGCTACAATTGCTGGAGGAACACCAGTAAATTCACAATGGATATATGGAGGATGTTCAACTTATTATCCAACTCAAAATACATTTTGTGAAATTTGTAATAACTACCCGGTAGGACATTCAATATGGACGGATCAAGATACCTCACCTATCGGTACTAATAATTGGTTAATAGACCCAGCGGCTTGTAGTTGTTGTGGGAGTTAAATAAATTAAAAGAATTACTATAAACATGGACAAGTATATATACAGAGCGAAGTTAGACAGAGTAGTTGATGGTGATACCATTGACGCGATGATAGATGTAGGGTTTGATATCTGGGTGAAGAAAAGAATCAGATATAAAGGAATTGACACTTGGGAAAGTAGAACAAGAGACCTAGAAGAAAAAGCTAAAGGTTTAGAGGCCAAAGCTCGAAATAAGGAATTACTAATGGAGGTAAGTGAGAAATCCGGATATTTTAGATTAAAGAGTTATGGTGTTGGTAAATATGGAAGGGTCCTTGGAGAATTATTTATAATGGACAAAGACGATAACCAAATTAATATTAATAATAAACTTATAGAAGAAGGACACGCTTATGTTTATGAGGGTGGTAAGAAAAAACTATTCAAAGGATAATGGGATTAGATATATCAGTATACACACGTTTACAACCTTTTGATTTACCAGAAGGTATGGAACCATGGAGTGATGACTACTACAACTGGGAAGCAGATGCAGATATCCCAGACGGTATGAATCTTGTGACTTTATACCAAGGTGGTTACTGGGGAGAAAACAGATATGGGAATTATCCTCCAGGTACTTATCTTGCGGAACATGTAGATGGTTTTAGGGCCGGTTCGTATAGTGGTTATGGAGAATGGAGAGATACCTTAGCCAAAGTAGGTGCAAGTTTTCCAGGTGGTTCTCATGAGGCTTGGGACAATGAAGGGGCTGACTATCCTTTTGAAGAATTAATTAATTTTTCTGACGCTGAAGGATATATAGGAGCACCAGTAACAGACAAACTATGTGAAGACTTTGTTAATCTTGAAGAAGATGTTATGGATATAGTTGATCAAGCTTGGTTAAAAATTCACCCAACAATAGAATTAACTGGTAATGATAAAGATTGGTTCCTCGCTAAATGGAATGATTGGAAAAGTGCAATGTGTACGGCTTCACAAGATGGGGCTGTTATGTGGCATTAATAATAAAATTTTGTATATTTGAAAGTTAAATTATGTATAACCTTAAAAATCAAATAAAAAAAATGAAACATCTAATGGAAATTAGAGAGGAGGAAGGTATCACCCAATATCTAGACTCAACTTACTTAAAAACAGGAGAACAAGCCGATCTTAGTGATGAAGATAATAGAAATGTCGTTATAAAAACAATACAAGAAGCAATAGATAATAACTTTAAGTTGGTAATGATACGACCAGAGTTTGTATCAACCGCAAGAGAAATGATAGATGAGGCCAATTCAAAGGTAGTTATTGGAACTGTTATAGATTTCCCAGAAGGTGGTGGATCAACTTCCGATAAAGTAACTGAAGCAGAAGAGGCGATAAGAAACGGGGTTGATGAGTTAGACTATGTTGCTGATTATAGGGCTTTTCAAAGAGGAGAGATAGAAAAAGTAATGGAAGATATTATTGCGGGTACAGAAGTAGGACTTAACAATGGAAAGATGGTTAAGTGGATTATAGAAACTGGGGCCCTTTCTAAAGAAGAAATAGAAGGAATCACGGATTTGATAAGTAGCCAAGTTATGGACAAATTTCCAGGTAAGGCACAAAACGTATTCGTTAAAACTTCAACAGGTTTCTATAAAGGAACAGGTGCTACGATAGATGATGTTACTTTAATGAAATCACGATCAAGAGATTTACCAGTTAAAGCATCTGGAGGAGTTTACAATAGACAAGACTTAGATAATATGGTAAAAGCTGGCGCTACTAGAATAGGTACATCAAGAGCCTATGATATTTATAAAGGAAAAGAAGGTGATTCTTCCGGATACTAATATTTATTAATATGAACTTAAAGAAAAAAATTAAAGAAGAATTACTTAATGAACAATTCAATATAGGAAATTACGATTGTCATCATTTTGTTTTATGTGACCAACCTTTATATCAAGGTCAACACGTATTAACTCCTTTCGTTCCTAACGCATGGCCGGGTTGGCCAGCAACAAACAATGTAGGTTATGGTCAATATTTTTCACAGGCAAGTACAAATTTTTGGAACGCTGTTGGTTCACCTTCACAATTTGAAGTAGTAAAGGTTAACGCAACCGCTAACAGTATGGGTAGTCCTACTCAGACTAGTGATTTGTGTTGGAAATATATAGGTAACTATGCTTGTTATAATGGTGGGACATTTTATTGGGATAGTGTTAACTCAGTAAGTGCTATAGTACCACAAGGACCAAATAGTTGTACCGATTGTGCTAATCTAGCATCACCTGTAATGGGATGTACTGATTCACAAGCATTGAACTACGACCCAAGTGCCACACAAGATGATGGAAGTTGTGACTATGGTTTTATATGTGAGTCTACATGGTTTATAATGACTGGAAGACGTGATAAAAATATTGGTAGAGAATGTATTCCAGGTAATTCACAAAATCCGGGTACGTTTGGAACCTTACAAGATTGTGAATCAGATTGTGGACCTAGAAGAGCCCCTGGTGATAAAGGTAAAACGTTATCACCTTTTGCCCCAAACCTACAATCTAAAAAAATTAAAGACACAGAAATAGACACAGAAATAGATACAGAAATAGAAATAGAACCAATTAGAAAAAAAATTAAAGAAGAGTTAGAAAATTTTGATGATACAATTGGACAAGTAGAATTTCAAGATGAGTTAGTTACTCTTTCAGCTTCAGAAAGAGCACAACTCAAAGACATGTTGGAGGATGCGATGGATGGTAAAAGAAAATTAGAAGAAGCATTTGACTATAAAGGAATACCAGAACTAAAAGCTCAAGGAGTCTTTGGAAAAATGTTTAAGTGGTTAAAAAGATATTTGACAGATAAAGCTACCACTTACTTAATTAATGCAAGTGCAGAAGAAACAAAAGATACTATTGAGTTAATTAAGGTAATGGACCCAAATGATATGACAGGGATATTCGAACCAAAGGCAATATATTTAGGAGGAGCAATTGATTTTGCAAAAGATGCTTTGGGATGGAGAACCGCAATGGAAAGATATTTTGGTGAGAGTCATGTTGTTAAAGACGAAAGAATGGCGAAGTTAGTATTAACTGGAGAGTGGGACACGAAAGGAATCTCGGAACCGGCAATACTAAACCCAATGAGAGCGGAAACAGTTAGAGAAGAAGATGCAGAATTCACAGACCTGTTTGGTAAATGGAAGAAAGATTCATTAACAGATGATGAGATGCAAGCTTTCCGTGAAAAGATAAGACAAAATATTATCCTACAAGATCTTAGAATGTTAGATATATGTGATACTAACTTATTAAGATATGATGGAAAGGCAGGAGCAGGAACTCTAGGAGAGGCTCAGATTAGTGCACTTAAGAATCAACAAATATTTTTATGGGTAACTGATGGGATGAAGATATCAAACGTATCTCCTTGGTTATTACCAGCAGTTACAAAGATTTGTATCGATGATGAAATTTGGGAACTATTAAAACACTTTAAGTAAAATGAATTTAAGAGAAAACATAAAAAGAAGATTAAACGAATTTCAGTTCGACGAATTAAAAAGAGCACCATTTAGAGATGGTGAATTAGTTTTGGAGATGGTAACATCAGATCGAGATCCAAAGTATGTAATTTTTTATGAAACGGGTAATTTTGAAGAAATGGAATATGATACAACAAGTGATATAATTGCCGAACTAGATTCAGCCTTCTTTGATGGAGGTATGGCAGAAACAATATTTGAATACCTACAAACAAGAAACTAATATGAAAAGAAAATTAAAAACCCTAACAGAACAATTTACAGACGCTAGAACTAACTACAATAGAATACTTGGTAGGGGTGATAAATCATTAATTAATGAACAAAGTGGAGGGTCTAATTTTATATATCAAGTACCCCCAGTTTATACCAATCAACCCGCAACTCCAAATAATTGTCCTCCAGAGGGATGTCGTAGAGTTGGTGTTCGTTATTGTGGGGCTTCTGGTGGAGGAGATGCACAAGGATTAGGAAATAATTTAGGTGGTGGAGCCCTGAAATATTTATATGACAATAGTCTTCAAATAGGAGATTTAGTTACAATGGTTGCTAGTGATTTTCCTTGGAACAATGGAATAAATGCTTTTTATAGTGACCAAAATAAAGTAACGGGAGTGATTGCGCAGTTATCTAATACCTATTCGGGAGGAGGCTCAACTCAGAATCCAAATGATTTTGCCCCAAAAGCAAGTTTAGCTACTTGGCCCTATGACCCATCTTTAGGTAATGCTAATGATCCTGATTGTGGAGGAGCAGTCTCAACTCCTTGTCAATTTTACGGTTGTACTGACTCAACAGCAATAAATTATAATGCAGCAATAGATCCTAATTGTGATGATGGTTCATGTATATTGCCTAATCAAATAGGTTGTACAGACCCCAATGCTACTAATTATAATCCACAAGCTACAATTGATGATGGTAGTTGTATTCTTCCACAAGCATGTGACACAACACCAAACTCACCATGTGCACAACAATGGTTCCAAAACCCTAACGCAACTTGGGCATCAACTTGGATTAATAATAGAGACTGCTCAAACTACACTTGGCCATCAACTAACTTAGAAACCCAAGCATTGTCAATAATGGCGTCAGCCCCAAACCCACAACCTAATGTTTACAACGATTGGAATGACATATGGGGTGCGGCTGACACAGCATTTCCTAATATTACAGGTCCTCCTAAAAATACCTTTATAGCTAAAATGGCTAAGGCTAAATACTCACAGTGTCAAAAACAGGCATGTAACTGTTAATAAGATGAACCTACGAGAATCAATTAAGAAACACTTAAGATTATTATCAGAAGAGAAAGTAGTTAACTTTGATTCTCCAAATAATAACTTTGTTGTTATAGCTGGAGGACCAGGAGCTGGTAAAAGTTTTATCACAGGTAACTTAATTAATTTAGATAATGTTAAAAACTTTAATGTAGATAATGTTAGAGTATTAAAGGCAAAAGAATTATGGGGAGATAAATGGGAAGAAACTATATCTACTCCCGAAGGATATGAGGAAATATTAGATAAAACTTACACAACATCAGATCCTCGTAATCTAACTGTAAAATTCTTAAAACAATTCTTAGAACAAGAAAGGAACCAACCAACCAATGTGGTATATGACGCTGGTGGAGGACAAGAAAAAGTTATGAGGGATGTACAGAAACTAGCAAAAGATGCAGGATTTCATACTACTTTAGTATATGTTAGAACACCTTTAGATTTGGCACAACAAAGGAATTCAGAAAGACCTAGAAGCCTACCAAGTGATATGGTTGCTAAGTACCACGACCAAGTTAAAGACAATATGAGAAACATGATTCCTTTATTCGATAGTGTATGGACTGTTGATAATAAGGAACTTATTGATTTGGACAATCGACCAAGCGACAACATAGAAAGGATAAAATAATATTTACTCCTAAAAAGTTTTCTACTCCCATATTTTTTCGTAACTTTGTATCACAAAACAAAATTATATGGAGATATCAATATTCGATTTCGACAACACCCTAGTCGAAACACCTTACCCCGAATCCATTGAATATATGGATCAAGATGAAAGTTTAGATGAAAACAAATGGACATTCAAACCACAAAAAGAGATAAATAAAATTTACGAAGACTTACCACCTTCTAATCTTAAAGTATTACTCACCAATCGCATAGATGTTGTACAAGAAGAGGTGGTTTCTTTATTAAAGAAACGAGGAATTACTTTTGATGAACACATGTTTATTAAAGGTAGAGACGGTAATCGTTCTAAAGGAGATAGACTTAAAAGATTATTAAAGAAATATCCTGAAGCAAAGAAGGTAAGCTTCTGGGACGATAAACAGAAACATATAGACGACATGTCTGAAAAATCAAAAGAATTTAACGATATCAAGTTCAACTTTAACTTAGTAAAAAAATGACAAGAACAGGAGGATTACAAAGCGACTATAGAAAAAAACAAGAATTACCAGATGCAAGAAAACATCAGATAATTAGTTTTATCAAATCAGGAATTAGAATACTAGGTTATTGTTTAATACCTTTTAGTTTAGG
>Ga0098060_1000083_pt1 | contig 43095 bp, 52 predicted proteins | sample 21_taG_FD_77063 | JGI IMG/M metagenome (GOLD analysis project Ga0098060, IMG submission 77063) | Marine viral communities from the Subarctic Pacific Ocean - 21_ETSP_OMZ_AT15319 metaG | ecosystem: Environmental > Aquatic > Marine > Oceanic | place: Pacific Ocean | collected 2015-01-19 | reverse complement strand
ACAGATTATTTATGCAGGTTTTGGATTGTCTGATTTAACTTTAGCTATGTGGTCTTTCCAAACAGTTGTACCATCTACCAAATCTTTATATTGCATATCAAGTTGGTCGCCAATAGAACCATAAGCTTCTTGTCTAGCTTGTATATAACCAAACTGTTGAGCATCCCATTTGCTGTTAGCTAAGTCTGTTACAGACTGTGCATAATCAGCATCATTGAACTCTAGTCTTTCGTTATTAACTTGCTTGTACATTGGCTTAGCAGCTTCTATCTCCGCTGTAGCTTCAGTTGTTAGTTCTTCTAATGTTGCCATAATATTCTCCTATGTTAGCATACTTCTTTTATTATTACTTCTTTAAACCATATAAACTGAATGTTCCACTATCTAAAGTATTAGGAACATAAATTTGTACTCCATCATGTGCTTCTGCAACTGTGTAAACACCACCACCTTGTATCCCATCCATAGCACCTGTATATTGTAAAGCAGACACTTCAGTTGTTACAAAACTGTATTCACTTGCATTGTTAAAATTAAATAAATACATTATTGCATTAAAGTTTTCTGCTGCAACATTACTTATACCTGCATAAAATAAGTGCATATTGTCTTCATCAGTATCAGATTTGTCTATAAAGGCTGCATCACTTTTAAGAACTTTATAAGCAAAATCATAATTAGCAGTTGATTGTGCAGTTGGGGTTCCACTTACATCTTTTGTAACTCTTAATCTAATAGAGGAGTTGTCATCAGTAGTTGAAACATTATTTGCCTTAACCATATAAACATCATAAGTGCTATTTATTCCACTAAGAGTTACTCCTGCTACTGCTGATGTAACTATTTTCTTATCTATTTTTATTAAGCTACCTGCCATTATTTAACTCCAAATACTGATATATTGATATAAGAAAAGTCAGTACTATTTTGTCTAAATTCTAGTCCTGTAATTGTATCTGCATTTTTATAAACACCAATAGATTTACCACCCCTCATATTTGTTGTGTACATACTAGATGATTGTGCCATAGCAAAAGTGTAACTGCTTGAATTATGTGGATTATAAAAATAAGCTACTGTACTATTACCTGTTGTAGATGTAAAACCAATACCTTCAAATTGATTAACTCCTGTATTTTTATATACACCAAAACTACCACTTGCATTTAATTCGTGACTTGCAAAATCATATTTTGAGCCAGTAGAAATTACTGTTCCACTATCATTAATAACTCTTGTATGCAAATCAGCATTACTACTATTGTCACTATCTAGAACAACTTGATACACATCATAATCAGCACTAAAGCAATCTGTTATTTGCAAAAAGGCAACAGAAGTTGCACTAGCAGATTTTATAAATTCTAAACTTCCTGCCATAATCTAACTTTCTGCAATTCCATATAGGGATATGCTTCCATTCATTGTAGTTTCCCCTGAGCTTTGTATTCTAAATCCATCAACTACACTAGCTTGTGGTAAAACTCCACTACCAAATTGACTTCTTAATGTACTGCTCATTATTCCTTGTTGTGTTTGGAATGTGTATTTTGAACTATCCCCTGCATTGTAAATATAACAATAAGCAACACTACTTTCCCCTACTTCAGAAGCACCAACAAAAAAATCTAAGTTAGTTACACCTGTACTTTTATTTTCACCACTACCACCAACTGTTATTTGCTGATATGCACCTTGATAAACAGTTGCATCCTCTATTGTTCCACTTTCAAAAAATCTTAACCAAGGTCTATTGTTTCCATTACCTGTAACAATACCTGTCATAAAATGAACATTGTAAACATCTTCTTTAATACTTGTAAAATCAACATTACCTACACCACTAAAAGTTTGTGTTTGTATTAATTCTAATTTACCAAAATCTGCACCACCTGCAGTGATTAATGCTCTAGCTGCACCTAATGGAGCCATTATGCAAACGCTAGTTGTGGGACTATAAAAACTGTAGTACTTGCATCTTTAAATATAAAAGTCACAATGTCTATTGAAGCTGCTGCGGTACTTAATGTTAATCCTGCAGCACCTGCTGTTTTACCTGCAGTTTCAGCTTGACCATTTACAGTTGTTTTGTTGATAGCCATGGTCCTAGAACCTGTACCATCTTGTGTAACAACCAAAGTAAATGTTGCTATACCTGCGGCAGGTACATTTGTAAAATCTATATCTGTAACAGAGTGTGCTAGTGTAACTGAACCTGTATTACCATTAGCTAAATCAATAGCTAACACTGCTGCTGATGTAACATCTTGGTCTGTTTCTGCATAGTCTTTTAATACTTTATTAGTTAATGTTGCAGCTTCTGCATCTGCATAGTTCTTGACTGCTGCTGCTGTAGGTATCTTTGTATCACTATCATTTGATGTAATTGTTTCTGTTTGTGTAATCAAATCTCCTTGATTAATCATAGCAAAGTCTACTGCACCTGCAGCTATTGTTGTAGCTACATCTTGTGTAGCTGAAGCTAATGTACCTGTAACATCTCCTGTTAAAGCTACATCATCTATTCTGTCATGTACATCTTCTATGTGTTGTTTAACTACTGCAAGTCTTACTTTTGTACCATCAGCATGTGCTGGGTCAGGGCTGTGTTTTGCATCTACATCTCTGGTGACTGCTGCTGCTCCAAAAGCTCCTGAGTTCCAAAGAACAATCTCTCTTTTACTATCATTATCAGGGTCTATTACTAAATAAACTTTAGCAGCAACTCCTGGATTATCTGTTAAAGCTATTGAACTATCTCCTGATGCTACTGCACCATTAAGAGTAGTTTCAAAAGCATTTACTAAATTAGTTTCTTGTGCTGTCATATGTTTTTATTATACCTTCTTTATCCAAATCTCATAACACCATACGCATTTATTCCTGGTGCATCTCCAGAAGTTAGAGTAGCATAAACTTCTTGTCTTGTCCCACGAATTGTAATTATAGCATATCTTGTAACACTTCCAATATTAGGATTACCTTCTATAGGATATTCTATTGATTCAACAACACCTCTAATTATCTCTTGAGGGTCATAAATTTCTAAAGTAACAGGTGTTCCTTCTCTATCTTTTAATGATTGATATACTGCTTCACCTAAATTTTTAACTGTTATAGGTTTTCTGTATGGTCTTTCTACTCTATCACTAAGATTTACTGGTATTTGTACTAATACAAGTTCTGGTCTTGCTAATGCACGATAAGAAATCGAATTAACTTCTGGTGCTTCAGTTGTACCTTGAGATGTAAGTACAATTTTCATAGCACCATACCTAGATATTTTATTTACTTGTGTCTCTACAGTTCCTGAACCAGATTGTCTATCAAGTACTTTACTCCAACTTGTATGAGTTGGAGAAGTTATTCCAGCTATATCATCTGTAACATGTAATTCTACTGTAGTACCAGTTAAAATATTTGGAGTTTCTACTTGTGCTTCTACCCATTGTTTTTGTTCAGCAGTAAAGAAATCTGCGTTAGCTGTTATAAGATAACCTTCAGTTTCATAGTTAGATGTTTCTTGCCAAATACCACTACTTTGAACTGTAACTAAGAATTTTTCATTTATAATGCCAATTCCTTTAATAACATTACCTGCACCTAACTTTAAGTCTCTGGCTATACCTGCAGTAGGTAAGTAGTATCTCCATAAATAAGAATTACTACCTGTTTCTTTTATACCTGTATAGACAGAATCTCTTGTTGCATGTAATCTGTAAGGACTAGCATCAATAGAATCTATATTCCATTCTTTAATTAATTGTTGATTACCAAGAACATATAAGTCATCAGCTACAGTTAAAGCAGCACTGTATAATCTTCCAATAATTTTACTACCAGTTTGTACAACTTTTGTACCATAAAATATTTGTCCTTGTGTTTCAGTAATACAAGTAACTACTTCACCTTTAAGTTCTGTAGTACCTTTTGCTGTAAATGTTCCTGCTACATCTTTGATAGAGTATATTCTTCCATCAGTAGCAACAGCTAAAATAACTGCACCTGCATCAACTACATCAGTCCAACTTTGTCCAGTAGGAAGTGTTTCTATAGCAGAACCTACAGTTGTATTACCATCATATTGATGTAATGTTGTACCAGTAGATACCAACATTAATCCTTTAACAGACCAAATACCATCGTATATTGCTGCTGACATTTTTTGAGTTGATGAACTACCATCAGGAAGTAACTCTATTTCTCCTGCTGAACCATTATTAGCAACAATATATAAATCACTACCATGTGCTGCTAATCCTTTTATTTCATAACCTGCTGTTAAATTTGTAGATTGTACACTCCAGCTGTCACCACCATCTGTAGAAACATATAAAGTTTCATCATTAGAAACATATACTTTTGTACCAACAATAGCTAAAGCATTATCTCCATCACTAGAATCTAATGCTTGTTCTAACTCTGTTTGAAATAACATTTTTAAACTATATGGAGTTCCTTTATTCTGAGTAAAGACATCTAATCCATTACTATCCCAAAATCTTGTAGTATCATTTTCAGACATACCTCTTTTATGAGCCATATCTAAATTACTACCACCAGAAAAATTGTTCCTTGAATATATACGACCTATGTTTCTAGTAAAGTCTTCTGGGTTTTGATTAACATTTATTTCTTGTGACTGAACATCAGAAGATTGTATTTTCATAGGAACTTGATTAGATATAGCAGCTCTGAATAAATCATTGTCTATTCTAAAATCATACCCTTTTCTTTCAGGGTCTGAAACATTATAAAGATTGGCTAATCTTGGCATTAGCTTGGATATGTTATTTGATTAAGAGCTACTGGCTCTGGATATCTAGCTTTCAAATCTTTCTTTGCTTGGTCTAATAATGTTGCTTGATAAGAAAGTAATCCGTTTCTTATATTTGATGAGGCACCTACAGGATAAGTTCCAGTAGCTAATTGGTCTGTTATGTAATCAGCTGTAGCAGCAGGTATATCTCTACCACTTAACATGTGTGCAGCTACACCAGCCATAACAATAGCTTCGTATTCATCTTCTAATCCTATTGTGGCAAGAGTATCTGTTTCAGCTGTAGGTTGTACAAACTTCTTTTTAAATGTTACATAAACTGTATGTCCAGCAGCTATACCAGCAAACTGTAAAGCATGTACTACATTTGGTCCTACTGTGTAAGTTATTGTTCTTTCTGTACTTGTTGAATCTGTATAAACAAATGGATTAGGTAAATCAATCATTTCTATACCAACACCTTTAAAAGTTAAACCTGTCTGGTCTGAACCTGCAGACCAATCTGTATATTGAGATATAGCTTTTATAGGAGTCACTAAATAATTATTTGTACCTGGAGCATCATAAGAACCAAGTAATGTATAACCCGTACCTGATACAACTGCTTGTGTATCTACTGCATATAGTGTTGGATAAAGATTTGTTATTTGGTCTGATATTGCATCAAATACAGCTTTACGTGTAAAAACAGGAGCTATTTTAATTACAGCGTCTTCTAAATGTGCAATCGGTGTTGTACCCCTCGCACCTCTTACTACAGTAATTTGTTTATTAGTAGTATCAACATCAGTACAATACATTAACTCATGTCCAATTTCAATTATAGTTCCAGCATCCATAACATCTTCTTCTTCTGAAGTTAATAAATCACCATTATAAGTAATAGTTGTAGCACTAGCATTAAAACCAGCACCAGAAGCTACAGCTGTGTATGAATTTAAACTATCGTTAGGTTCTAAATATTCTCTAAATACTCTATCTACTAACGCTCCTATATTTGTACTCATTATGCAACCTTATCTTGTTCTTTAGCATAGGCTGTTACACCTAATAATGATATACCAAAGCCACCATTAGCTTTTATTTGGTCATCTATTATTTCAAAAGAAGGTTCAATATCTGACTTTGAATCAATATGTAAATATCTACCTTCTTTAAGAAGTACAAGCATACTCATTGTTATGCCTAACTACTTCTTAATAAGACTGTTATTTCTGAGGATGTATCTTCTGTAGACCCTGATATTACTTTAATCCAACCAGTTGAAGCAAATGCCCAACCTGATGGGTCAACTCTTGTAAGTTTACTAGCAGCTACTGTATAAGTTACTGCAGAACCATCTGTTTCTTTTACATCATAAAATGTACCACCATTTTCTGGTGACCATTGAAATGTAATTGATGTACCATTCCAACCTGAACCTGGTAAAAAACCTGCAACTAGAAGGCCCTCTGTTGGGATAATTGGACTAGCAGTAGTACTACTTGTGTATTTTACACCTATTAATTTTTGCATAAATTTCTCCGTATATCTTTATTACTATAGCAGAACAATGGGAGCAGGTGGAGCTACTCCCAAAGTTCTAATTTTTTTTAGCTATTTGTTTGTTCAAACAGTAAGTGATATGAGCCAGGACCGAAGTCATAACCCATTTCCATGTATACTGCTTTACCAACTCTAGCATAATCGTCTTGGTCTAAGTCTCTTACGAACACAGTACCAAATCCTGGGATATTGGTAAATACTGGTTGTATGAAAGCGAAGTCCAGAATGTATGCAGTTCCTGTTGGCATGATATTTCCATCTATAACCATCATACCTAGTGAACCGAATGGTGTGATAACAGTATCAATGTCAACACCAGCAATGTTCCTATCTCTTGGAAGAATAGCTGCAGTTGTACCAATAGTACCACTGAGTAATTCTTTGTTAAGAGCTAATAATTGCTTAGGTGTGACAACTAATACAGGTTGTATCATTGGAGCATTAGCGTCAAAAAGACGTTTCATGCCTTCTGCAATCGCATCCCATGTTAAATCACGAGCTGCTGAAGTTGCATCTCCATCAGCATCACAATAGTGGATGTTTCCACCTGTGCCTGTTGGAGCAACTGTATTATTTGCATTTGCATTCAAACCAATCCATTGTTTAAGTCCACGCATTTCACGTGTTCCTGAACCTGGAGTAGTATTTGCACCATCTGCGAATGTTCCGTTAAAAGCGAACCATTCTACTTCTCTTGCTACTTTTTCTAAAGCCAAAGTCATTTGCTCTGAGAACTCATCAACAATCGGATTACCACCAGCTAATGACATTTTGTCTCCAGCTGTTACTGTTCCGTCACCATCTGATGAGGCTGTAATATTAGCACTCAAGTCAAATGGATTTTGATGTTGAAAGGTTGCCATTCCAGTGTAAGACATCTTAACACCTTTATGGAAAATTTGAGTAACTGATGTATATGCAACTCTGTCTCTACCTAAGTATTCTGTAGGTTGAGCACCTTCTTGACCTTTAGTAGGTTCAGAAGAAATAACTGCATTATCAGCTGCCTGGATTTGCCAGAAAGTTGATTGTAGTACCTTACCACCGTTTAAGCCACCTGTTGCAGAGAGAAATGGGGTTCTTTGACCACCTACACGAAATAACTCGCCAGAAAAGTTATTAATCTTCTGGGAGTAAATAGTGTTATTTGTCAGCGAAATTGCTGCCATTTTATACCTCCGTATTTAATTGTTAGCTTGTACTTTAAATTAAGATTCGTTCTTAGCGTTTTCCATCAGAGTAAGTTTTGCTCGGATAGCATCTTTAGTACTACCTTTGCTAATAATAGTCTGAAGTTGTGCTAAGACTTCATCATCGGATACGTCACTTACGGAATTTGCATCAAGTGATTGTACTCTTGACCTAGCATCATCTTTAATTACTGGAGTAGAACTAAGGTGTGTGATATCTTCGTTCATTCCTGTAGGTTCAAAACCATACTCTGTTTTTGCGTACTCACTTACAGCTGCAGTTGTTACTTCACCTGTATACACTTGTGTCAATGCTTTACCAAAACCACTTTCAGGATTTAAACCAATTTGCTTTACAGCATCTTTTAGTTTTTCATCTTTATGATTTGTAAGCTCAGCTGTTAGCTTTGCTATCTCGTCATTTTTTCTGTCAATAGTTTCACGCATTGCTTTTGCTCCTGAATTATCAAGACCATCAAATTCGTCCATTTCGTACCTCCTCACAGTTTTGACCTATCAAATTAGACCTGTGGAATCTAATTGCGGTGTTATCCTTCACACTTGACTTAAAACTGGATAACTTAATTTTTAAGTCCTTACTCTACGATTTTTATACAAGCTTTCTACGTAGGCTTTGAAAGCTGAGTGCAGGTCTTTAGACGGACCACGCAACGTCAATATTTATTATACACTATCCTTCTAAAAGTCCAGTAACTTTATTATCTTTTTTAGCTGCACCTGCTTTGAAGCTAGACATAGCTGCTGATTCTGCTGCTAGTAATCCTATTTCTTTTGCTGAATCTGCATCTCCTATAGATGCTTCTTCTAATGTACTAACATCAAATTCACTATTTGTTTGTGTGGCCATTGTCTGATAGTTACCTGCTTGTTGATAAACTTGTCTAGCTTTTTCTTGTGTAAGACCAGCTTTTCTTAATGCTTCAAATCTACTAAAACTTCTACTGAATCCAGCAGCTCTTGCTTCTGCACCAACACCTATAGTTTTTAAATCACCTTTTAATAACTTGTCATTAATACTTGGATTAATTAAAGCAGCAAATATAGTAGGTTGGTCAGTAGATATATTGTATTGTTCTCTAAACATAGCTTCTACTTGAGGTATATTATTTTTCACTGCGTTGTATGTTACATCTATTCTTTGTTGAAATTCTGCACCAGATACTTCACCAGTTATTAATTTATTAAATTGTTCTTCAAATTCGCTAGTATCAACTATTCCAACTTCAGCTAATGTTTCTCTATAAGTTGCTTTTGTAGCCATAGCTTGTAATTCGTCCATAATTAAAGAACCATCGTCTCTTTCTAAATATTTAAATTCTTTTTTCCATGCTGCTGTATTTCTTGTAGCTGCTTTTGCTAAATTAGTTTCACCAAATTTTACCCAAGCATTAGCAAACTCTGCTTGTACATTCTCAGGCATAAATTTATATAAAGCTTTAGCTCGTTCTAAACCCTCTGTATAATCACCAGCTGTAGTTTCTTTATCGGCAGTTGAACCTGTGTAATTTTGTCCACCAATTCTTTTTGAACCAGCAGTAGCATCTTTTAAACTTTGCGTGTAACCATTTTTTTCATAATCAGCTATTACTTTAGGGTCATCTCCTATTTCATATCCAGTTAAATAATCTTTTCTATATACTTTTACCATTAATTCTCCAAAAAGTTTTGTGATTTAATTACACCGTCACCATATGCACTAGCTGATGCTAAAGCAAAATCGTTCTTTACTTTGTCTATTCCTAATTCCATACCTTTACCTCTCAAGTATTCTCCTTCTTTTGCTGTATCATTCATTGAAATTATATCATTTAAAACTGGATTATCCCATTTAACATCTATACCCCACGCTGCTTTAATAGAACCTTTTTTATTATTAAGAATAGTACTCCAAGAAATATCTCTATCATACATATTAAATTGTGCAAAACGTTTATCTTTAAGTTTTTCTTGTAATTCGTATTTATAATTAGGTTCCATTTGTAATTTACTTGCTTCTTTAGATACATCTATATCTCCCCACATGCTTTGTGGTAGAAATTGATTTAATAATTCTTCTACTTCATCATGTTTAGTTGTGATACTAACTGTAGACATACCTTTTGATGCTTTAAGAATGTCGTCATCTAATGTATATATACCGCCATTTGCTTTTCTAAAAGCTGGATTAACTAATGCTACTACTTGTTGAGAAGCTTTAGATACAGCTGCTTTAGTATTTGGGTCACCATATACACCATTATTTAAATTGTTTGCTACTAATTTTAAACTATTATTTAATTCTGTATTGTCTTTTATGTCTTCTAATGGTACACCAGCTTCTATTGCAATAGCTTGTACTGAACCTACATAAGTATCTAAATCCATACCATATTGGTCTGGGTCTAAACGTTCATCAACTGTTCTATTAAAAAATGCTCTGTTTGTTCCTAAACTTGCACCTATAGTACCGTTTGTTTTTAAATTTTCAAAAAATGTAGTTCTATTAAATACACCATCATCATCTGTAGCTAATTCATATACTCTTATATATTCGTCTCTAAATTCTTTATTACCCCACCAGGTTTCCCTTTCAGTAATATTTTTTACATTGTTTAATATATCAGTCCAATTCTCACTTGCTGAATCGTAGTCACCTACAAAAACTAAAAAATCATCATCTAAAAACTGTTGTTCAAAAGATAATTCATCTATAGTTTCGGTATTGTCTTTAGCTAATTGACTTAATGCCATAGGGTCTTCAAGACCTGTAGTATCTGCAATTAATTGAGTAATATTTTTATCACCAGGGTCAAAGAAAAAACTTACACCACCCCTATCAACTCTAATGTAATATTTACCTGTTCCTTCAACTTCTACAATTGTTGCATTTTCTGGCAAACTATTCATCTGCATCTCCTATTGATGACATATTACCTAACCAAGCGTTATTGTCCACTGGAGTTATATCTCCATAACTGTTAAAATCTTCTATTAATTGTGTTTCATCTGAATAATCATCTTCAGGATATACCCAATCTTCTAATCCTACTTTAGGTAATAACCAATTTTCAAAAGGTATTTCTATACCAGTTATTATTGGTGAACGTTTTATTGCAGGCATTAATCCTGTTTCTGGTATAAACCCAGCATTCATTAACGCTGTTCCTGAATTTAAACCAAATACATCATTAAGGCTACCAAACCAATTTTGTGGTGCTCTTTTTTCTCTCCATACAGTATTGACTGATTCCATATCTTCATATCCTTCTGTTCCTAAAAACTCATATATAACATTTATCCATTTGTCATTAGTCCAATTAGTATATTCGTCAACAAATCCAGGAGATAATATACCTTGTTCTTCAGCTAATTCTAAACTATTTATAAGTGGATATACACCTATTTTATCAATAATCCCATTAGACTCTGCCCATTTTTCATATTCAGGCCCTAAAGCATTCTTGATAGACATTTCTCCAAAAGTATCTTTAGTAATAATACCTAATGTTTCTATAGCAGATAATATTATTCCACTAGCTATACCATAATAAAAGTTTGCTTTTTCATAAGCGGCCATAGCAGTAACTGAACCTGATGCTGCAGTTGCACCTAATCCAGCTTTAACTCCAACTTTGGCTGCTGTAGACTTTGTAACACCTGCTCCAGCAGCTGTAAGCGTAGCTGTACCTTTTTTGGCACCTTGGCCCACAACTTTAGCAACAGCTTTACCTGGTGTACCTAATTTATTTAATACTCCACCAATACCATTAGCCATCCATCCATAAATTACTTCTCCGTAATCTAATACTTTAGCTCCTTTTTTTAATCCCGCACCCATTAAAGGTATAACTCCTTTAAGCAATGTATCTAATTCAATATTTTTAGCAGCATCAAATCCCCAACTTCTAGCTGCGGCTTCTACACTTGTTGCTTTGACGTTTATACCTTCTTCAGCATTTATCCATTTGTCAGTTATATCTTTTTCTGTTAATGGTTTAACTTTAACAAAATAAGCATCTGACCATTTATCAACATAAAAACCAGCTCTTTGACTTTGTTCAGCACCTGTTTTACCACTAATAACTAATTTTTCTAATGCTTGTGGAGTAATACCCATTTGTCTAGCAATTTTATTTCTTATTTCAATATCATTAAACCAATCACCAACAAGTTCTTCAACTTCTATTACTTCTGTAGCAATACCATAATTCCATTCAATACCACCTTTAAGATTTTTTATATTTCTTCTAGCGTTACCATCAAAACCATGTACTATTCTTTCTCCTGGTTTAGGAACTTCTTTTCCATAATCTAACCATTCAGCTTCCATTAATGATTTGTCTATTAATATTCCTTCTTGATGACCAGTACCTATTAAATTAGGTTCCCAACCACTAACTGCAGGTTTACCATCTACAAGTTTTGTCACGTCTATATCTTGTTCAAATATTTTTCTTCCTAAATTCCAAACTTTTACTGTATTGTCTGGTATCTTTTTTCCGTAATTAGGAATGCCTAATTCAAAATCAGAAGTTAAAGGTTTTCTTACAACTTTAGCATTATTTACATTTTCTGGACTTACATTAGTTGCTTCTGTAAGAGGTTTATCAACAGTTTTCCCTAAACCCATTTGTTTGGCAATATAACTCATTTTATATTTATTAGCTAAATCTTGTATGTATTGTGGTTGTTTTCCTACCCATGCTCTTCTATCTGCTTTGCTATCAATGTTTTTAAAATTTTTAACAATGTATTCTAAATTATGTTTATCTGCAGGATTTATTACACCAGTAGTTAATTTGGGTGTATTACTTGGTGCGTTTTGGTCTGCAAGTAATTTCATATCTACATCATCATATTGTGAAAACCTTTTATTATCATCTAATATTTCATCAGGAGTTTCAATATTACTTTTTGTATTTTTAATTACATTAGTTAAAGCTTCAGCTTGATTAACAGTTTTATCAGGATTGCCTGCAAAAGAATCAGTTAATTTTGTACCTTGGTCTACAATTTTTTTTAATTCTTTTATTTTATCTGGATTTTCGTTAGCCCATTCTTGCCATAATTGTTGATAAATTCTTTTACTTTCTTCAATAGGTTTACCAAATAAAATACTATCTGGTGATGGAGGTTTTCCTTTACCTGATTTTTTAATATCATTTTGCCATACTTCTTCAATTGTTTTGCCAGCATATTTGCCTTCTTTAAACGTAGCATTTAAAGCAGAAAATTCTTTACCTAATTGATTACCTTTAGTAGAAACTTCAAAAGAAGATTTAGCATTACTAAGACTTGAAGGTACATCTACATTACCAGGTATATTTTTACTAAATAATATATTTGCTATTTGTTTTGGTTCAAAGCCAGCTAAGTTAGTTCCTATAGCTGTCATTTTAAATGTTTTATTTGGATTCTCTGCAGCAAATTTTAAAAACGTATCTATATGTTTACTAATTTCCTCTAAAGATAAACTTTTATTAGGAGTAGCTTTAGTAGGTAAAGCATATGATTTTCCAGTTAATCCTTCTCCTACTCCTTCTTGAGCACCAAATTTATTTTTAGCATCTAATGCAGCTCCTTTACCATGTATTCCTTTTCGGTTACTTCCAAAAACAAATATTTCATTATCAGCTAATTCATCTATCCAATCTACATTTTTACCTTTAGGAGTTTCAGCTTTACTTTCTTGCACAACTTCTTTACGGTCTATACGTCTAGCATCACTAATTTCTTGTACTTTATCCCATATATCTTCTCTAGGTATTATTTCTTTAAATATTTTTTCAATATCTTTACTATCTGTGTTTTTTAATGCAGCTGTTAATTGTTTGACTAAAACGCCAATATTTTCTTCACTATAACCATATTTAGAATCTCTTAAAATATCTTTTAATGCTGATACTACTTCTTTTATTTCTTGTTGTGTAGCCATTATATTTTACCTGTCATAACACCTATTATATTACTTTGATGTTTTCTACGATTTTGTCCAGCTTCAATAAGGTCTTTTTCTGTTCTTAAATCAGTTTCCATCTCATATAAAGTTTCTTGTTCAATATCATCATCATCTAAAGTTCTAGTACCTATTTCACGTGTACCTATAGTATCTCTATAATCTCCACCCATAGCACCAGTCATATCTATACTTTTACCATTTTCAATTAAATAATTTTCCATGTCTGCACCATACTTAGCTGCTTTGTATGCATATGCTAAATTTTGTGCATAGTTATCATATCGTGAGTTCCAACTGTTTAAATATTTATTTCTTTCTTCTTCAGTTGGTGGTCTATCTAATTCTTTCGTAAATAATGCATCAATTAATCTTGACATATATGCTTCTGTAGGAATATCTTTTTGGATTTCATATTCTTTTTCTTTTGCTTTAACATCAACATTCATTAACAATTTTTCTCGTTCTGAGTATCTATTAATAGCTCGATTTAATAAAGCCCAAGATACTTTTTCTACATTCATATTTGAATCTTCAACCCAACTGTAACTATCAGGTATAGTGTCTATTAAATCCATATATTCATTAGAACCAAACATAACACCTGCGTTGTCATAATCTGATTGTGCCATTAACACTTCAATGTATCCTTGTAAATTAATATCCATTTCACTACTGTCATCAAAATCACCTTCATCAGCTATACCTTGTCTAACTAATATTTTTTTTAGATAATCAATTGCGTCTGAGTTTTTGCTTATATGATTTACAAAATTAGTCATAAATAAAGATTGAGGTTGTACTTCTACAGGTATAGGAACAAACAAACCATCTCTTTCTTCAAATAAAATATCTCCATTTTCGTCAGTTAAAAATCCTGGTAATTGTTGTCCAGTTGCATTTGCATATGCTTGTTCTGGGGTTAAGTCATTCTCTACTACTCCTTGAACATATCGGTCAAATGCATCACCTTCTAATTCACCTATAGGTGCTCTAGCAACAATTTCTTGTGTTGCTCCTGGTTTAGGTTTTCGGTCACGTACTTCAGTTTCAACATAAGTAGTGTCTTCAGTAGCATCAGCAGATGCTTCAATAGCTTCTTCTTCTTGAGGTCTAACAGTTTCTTTTCCACTATTAAAGTCAGTTGAAAAATTGTTTATAATATTTGTAATCTCTTCTCCAGTAGCATTAGCAAATTGTTCTTTAATTTCTCTTTCTTGTTTATGACCAGCGTAAAGAACATTACCTACTGTATTACCTACTTTATTAATCCAATCTAGAAATTCTTGTCTTCTTTCTGGAGCAGCTGCATTCCATTGCTCAGCTGCATCTAAATCTCTTTGTGTAGATAAATCTTTAGCTAATTGATAAAGTTCCCACGTTCTACCTAGCCATTGTGCGAAAGTCTTTTTATCTTCTGCCATTTAATTTCCTATGCATTGTAATACTCTTTATCGTCACGAAACATTCTAGTTATTATATTAGTCCAAATTGCTGCAAAGTCAGGGTTTAAAGGTATAATCTCATTTGCCCATCCTTGAAAATCTGCACGCATATATACAGCTATAGGGTCTGTACTTTGCAACCACCATTCTGGATTACCTGAAGGTGATTGAAATTCTGATTGTCTTGCAAAAGCTTCCCATTTAGGTAAGAAATCATTAACAAATACTTTACCTGCTTCTGTTTTTAACGTTATTTCTAAATTAGGCCATTTCTCTATCATTTCACTTAGTATTTCTTTTGACGTAGCTGGTTGTCTTTGTCCACCAGTTCTTTCAAATCCAGGTAACTGTTGCATTAACGCTGTTCTATAAATTCTAAATAACATATCTTTTTGTGCTTCTGGTATAAAACTGTTTTCAAATTTTTCTTTGTAAGCTGTGTATCTAAAATAACCTAATGTATCGTTAGCTGCTACATTAAATTCTTCTAGTGACAAAACTTCTCTTTCACCAATATTGTATTGTCTTATTACTTCTTGATAGCTTCTTTCTTCATATGGACTATCAGGTAATAAATAAAATGCACTTTTAGGTAATTGTTCTAATACATCTTTATTTTGTTGTTGCCATGATAAAACTCTCTCTGAGTATGCTTTTTTCCCACCTTTAGCTGTACTTTTAGCTGTAGTTAACCAAGTGTGTTCATATCCATATAATCTTATAAAAGATTCATAGGCAGCTATATGGTCATCATTATGTTCTTGTACTAGATTTTGATATTCTTTAGCAAGTATTTGTGTACCCCACATTTTACCATCTTTATCTTCAATATAATATCTAGGACTAAATCCTGTAGGTAATACAAACTGTGCCATAGCTCTAAACAAAAATGTTTGTCTTCCTTTGTCTCTTGCATAATCTCTTAAAGCTGCATCTATTAAATCAGGTGTTAAATCTTCATCAGGTAATAAATTAGCTGTAGTTCCTTTCCATTCCATTTGTTCTAAATATTCATCTAAAGCACCTGCTTCTAATAATCTTTTTTCACCATTTTCCATTTTTAATAATTTAAATAATTCAATTGACGTACTAGCACGCATAGATGCTACTTCTGATTTATTACCAATTGGTATTATATTTTGTGCTGCAAAGAATTTTTGTAAAGAAGGTGATGTAGGTATAATCGCATCCCAGAAACCTGTACCTGTAGGAGGACCAAAATCTCCAAAAAAGATACCTCTTAACTCATCTGCTACTCCACCAGCAGGTAATACTTTGTCTATAGCAAAACCAGCCATAGGTGTAGGACCAGGAACAAATCCTTGACCTAACAAGTTAACTCCAGTGACATAACCACGTGGTGACATTTTTATATTAGAATCTTCACCAAATATTAAATTAGACATATAACCACCAAAAGGCATTACAAACATTTGTTCACCTGAACCATTAGGGTCTTCTGCAAAGAATCCATCTCCAGAAAAACCTAGTGCGTCAGCACCTCTACCACCTTTTAAAGTCAACTGTGTTCTTCTTATAACCTTTGGATTTTCAGCTAATAATTTTGGCCAAGTAGTTAACATTTCAAACCAAACTTCTGGGAAAGGAAATATGTTTCTTGTTTTTTGTGATATTCTATGTCTTTTAGTTGTGTCATACAATAAGTCTTGTGTAGATTGTAATCCAAATGCTTTACTTCCATCACTTACTGTTTGATAGTCAGTTAACTGATATACTTTCTTTTCTGAACCACCCATTAATTCTTGTAATTGTTTACGCACTTTAAGCGGTATTTTTGTTGCTGAAGCTTCTCTAATAAATTTTTGTTGCAAGTCTTTGTCCATTAAATGAAATTTATCTACTATGTATGCCCATCTGTATTGTTTAAATGTAGAACTTCTATTGAGATAATTAATAGGTCTATCCATCATATTTCTAAACATAAATTCTAAAGCTGTATCTAATAATTCTTCACCTTTAAACAAACTACCTTCAGGTACATCTACTTCTCTTTTATAAAATAATGTACCTAAATTAAATTTCTCTCCATCTTTATCCATCCATTTAGATATAGCGTTTTCTAATTCTTTTTGTTGACTTCTGCTAACTCCTTGTACCACACCATCAACTTCTGATAACATTTTTAATTCTTGGCCATCTGTAGTTTCAAGTACGCCTTCAGCTATTACACGTCTTAACAAAGTCATACCATCATCTTTACTATCTATATTGTGACTTAATTGTGCTTCAGTTAAATTATTAGTAAATTTTCTATTTGGTTTTTTTGCGTTACTGTCAAATCGTATATAATCTCTACCTACTTCTAATCTGTGACCTGTTGCTTGTCTAATTCTATTTTCTACAGATTTTAAATAAGCCATAGCTATGTCATCATTTGTAGCTACATCCATCCAATCTTCTCCACCTTTTTTTAATAAATCTTGTCTATAATCATTTCCTTGTCCTTTAGTAAACCATCTTAATGTGTCTTCATCAACACCATTAGCAGCAACGTATCTTGCTACACCATCGTTTCTTAATTTAAATAAAGTATTAAATATACCTTTATTGTAACCAACTTCTTTAAATGTTACTTCTGGCATTTCAATACGATAACTATTTTTATATTTACCACCTTTAATAATATTATTAGTCCATTGTTGATGTGTAACAGCTAAATGTTCTGGACTTCTCATAATGTCGTCAAACTCTTGAAATTTACTCCAATATTTAGCTTGTTCTTTTTCGCTATGTGAAAATACCCATGATAAATATTGAAATGGATTATTCCATCCACTATCTAAACCAGCAGAATAAATTCTGAACTGTTCTTCTAAAAATATTCTTGTAAAGAATGCAGGTCTTAACAAAACAATTGGCTTAAATACTTTTCGTGTATAAAAATCTAATAACTTAGTACCAGCGTCATCCATTGTTGCATTAGTTGGTATCCAACCAAATTCATTAACTTCCCTAGCAGCAGCTCTACCTTCTGTACGTAAAGTTGTTAAATATTTTTTAACATTAGATGCACCTATTTTAGTAGCTTCAAAAGCTTTTAAATCTTCAAAATCAGCTGCATAAAAATGTTTACCTACAACTCTATCAACAATATCTTGATTTAAAAATGGAAATATATTGTCACTCATTTCTGACAATATTGAAGCACGTGGTACTTGTATTTCTATAGTTTTACCACCTACTGCAATTTCTATTAAATCATCTGCAGTACCACCACCTGGTGAAACAATGTTATGTGGTATACCTCTATTATTCATACCATTAGATTTAAAATATGCTTTTTGTTTTTTGTTCCATTCTTCTACTGTACGTTTAATATGCTTTGCAATTACTTCATGTTGTTTACCTGTTGCTTTAATTTTGTGATATTGAAATTCCATTAAATCAGTACTATATTTTAATTGTTCTCTATAATTATCACCTAAATCTAACCATCTATCCATCCAAGTTTGCCATTCCAAATCAGTAAAATTATTTTGTCTCATATGATTTGCTAATTGTCTTGTTGCTACTTTACGGTTACCCATTTCCATAGCACTACCAGACATTTCACCTAATAATCTTTTTGAATTTAAACTTAAACTATTTTGAAAATTAGAACTAAATCCTAAATATCTTGACACTCCAATATCTTTAGCTTGTAAATTATTTTTATATATCTCTTTTAATATATCCCAAGATTCAGGTGTTGCATCTACGGAACCATGTGCTTTTTTCCAACTTGCTTTTGCAGCTTGTACACTGTCATCATAATGAGCAATAGTTCTTAAAGCACCTCTAGTGTATGTATAAGGTTTTCTAATATTTTCACCTATAACACTACCTAAACTTCTCATAGTAAAATTTTCACTACCTGTTACTTTTCTAACTGCAGAACCAGTCATATTAGAAAAACCTTTAGGCATAGAAGTTACTCCGTCTAATATTCTGTCAGGACCTTTAAATCCTTGATATTGAGGTTTACTTGTTCTTAAACCATCAGTCATCATATCTACTATCGAATCAGCTATTTTAACTTCGTCTGTTTGTCTACCAACCCAGTTCCAATATTCAACGTCATTAATCCAATTAATTAACGTAGGGTCTTCAGACAATGTTTTACCACTTGATTTAGCAAAATGTTTTATTAATACTCTTGATTCAGGAGTAGCTATTAATTTTCTTGCATCTTTAGCAAAAACACCTTGCAACCTACCATTAAACAAACCATGTTTTCTAGCTATTGCTCTATCTACTTTTAATTGTTCTTGGATTTTTGGACTTAAACCATTATATTTTTCTCGTTTAGCTGTACCTATTAACCAATCATCTTCTGTAATTAATTCACGTTCTGCTTTACTTAATTTATTCCAAGCATTTTTACCAGCTTTACTTCTATTAGTAGCTGCAGTAGTTATTAATTCTTGTAACTCTTGTGCAGCTTTTTTATCTTCTAAAAATCGTATGCCGCTTTTAGCTTTTCTTTGATTTTTTGTAGTTTCAACTACATTTACAGAACGTGAAGCTTTTTTTAATTTACCTAAAGATAATAATCCACCAGTAAAATATTCAGCAGGTAATGCTGATGCAAAATCTAATAAACCAGATGCAATCTTATATGGTGTAGTACCTTGTTGTAATACCTGTCCAGCTTCATATCTACCCCAAGAATATTCTGTTAATTGATTATCACCCATTAATTCACGTTGTGCATATTCAGTTACATTCATATCGTTATAGTTTGTTCTTCTATCTGCCCATATTGATATTTTGTTTGGATTAGCTGCACTTAAATAATTTATCTCACCATTTTCATCTAGTTCTTTTAATGGAGCACCTATTTTTAAATAATATAAATCTTTAGCTTTTTGTTCATCTCCATTAAATTTTTCTAATAATTCATGATATTTAGGGTCTTTGTCATGATGAACAGATTCAAAGAAGAATCTCTTACTTCTATCCATGTTAACTGCTTCACCATTAAATACTTTTTTAGCAGCTGCCCAAATATAGTTTTCTCCAGAAAATTTTATTGCTTCTTTTAGAAAATCTATATTTTGTGATAATTCTTTATCACCCATATCTTTACCTAAATTAGGTACTTCTGATATATTAACTAATGAGGCAATATTAGCTTGTGCTGTTTTAGGACTATATCCTTTTTCAAGTAACTCATCATATCTATTTAAATCTTGATAATATCTCCATATACGACCTTGTGCTCTATAGGGTACACCTCCACCCCCAAATTGTAATATGTCTGATGTTGGTAAAGGATTCCATTTATTCCAACTTTCTCTAATTGCATCAAGTGTACCTATTAACCAAACAGCTGGTGAAAACTTTCCTACTTCTTCTGGTGTTCTACCACCTGGTGCATAACCACCTGTTACAATATCAATAATATTTAAATGCATATCATCAGTTACTTTTTCGTCTCTATATTTGTCGTTTATTTCATTCCATTTTTCAGATTCTTCAGTTACCCATTTAGCTTGTGCTTCATCAGTTAATTTCTGTACTTCAGGAGCATCTGGTGGAACACCCATAACTGCTAATGTTGCAATCATTGGTTTAGCTAAAATAGGATTATGTTGTAAATGAGCTACTGTTAAATCTCTAATACTTGGGTTAGCTTTTATTTGTTCTGTGTATAGAGCTAATTTAGCTTGTTCTATTCTTTGTACAGTGAGCATCTCCTGCTCTTTAATAGGGTCGCCAAACATTATTGGCTTCTGCCATTAATTAATTCAGCTATAAGAGGATGAGGATTAACTTGATACATTGCTTGCAATAATATATCCACATCATTTGCTGTATTCCTAGTTGCTCCAACACCTTCTCCTATAGGAACTCCTTCTGTAATAGGTTCATTAGGGTATTCGGTTCCTGCAAATACATCTGGTGATTGTGCTTGTTCTGGTGGTATTGGAAAGGGTGCATTAGCTCCACCACTATCCCCCATTGGTGCAGCCTGTTGTTGTTCTTGATATGCTTTGCTTTCACCATAAGCCATATCTTGTCCACGCATTGTAGGTTGGGTGCCATCAGTTCTTTGACTTAAAGCTCCAGGCCCACTAACTGCATTTTTTCTTTGGGGTGTAGGTTTTCTATACCCACCTCTAGAACGGTTCTTGGCCAAATTCTTCCTCCTCATCAGGTTGTTCTATCATAATAACTATATTAGGTAAAGGTTTTATAACGTGATATTTAGGATTATTAGAATCACCAAAAGGAGCATCCCCAAACTCTACATCTATAATGTCCCAAAATTTTTGTTCTTCGTTCATTACATTCCACCAAACGCTGAAGCTACTGATGGTGGTGGCTGTTGTGGTTGGCCACCTTGCTGGCCTTGTTCTGCGGCCATTTGTTGTTGTATCATAGCTTCCTGTTCTGGACTCATTTGCGGTTCTTGTGGAGTATAAAACATTCTCATTATATCTGTCATTTCTGCAGGATATTCATATATAGCTATCACTGCTTGTGTAGCTGCCATGTCACCTTGTGCTGACCTAGCAAGTATTGATTCAAATAAAACATTCTCTGCTTTATTTTTTCTAATACGTTCTTGTACTTTAGCTATGTTATCTAAACCGTCAATATTATCTTGTAATGTCTCTACGTCTATAACACCTGCTTGTAGTAATTGCAAACCAGTTACAATTTTTTGTCCATCATCAAAACCTGACATAACTCCATAAATACGTCTTGTTCTAAAATCTCCGCCTATATCTGCTATAGGAGCATAATTTTCAGAAAAAGCAGTACCTGCATAAAAACCTTGTATAGGTTTCTTTCTAAGTTCTTCAAACTGTGCTGCTAATAAACTATCAAGTTCTAATCTTTTTTCGTCCATCTCTTGTAATGCATGTTTAATAATATCTCTATACTCATTAATCATTAATGACATAGTTCCGTTTAACTCTTGTAAACCAGCACCAGTAACAAAAGAGTTAGGCGATTGTGCATCATCAGTAACTGGATAGCCACCAACTAATCTCAGTTGTCTTTCTAATCTATCTATCTGTTGAAATAATTGATACGGTATATTGTTTGATGGTTTAGATACCTGTGTACCAGGTGCAAGATAGTTTATAGCAAATCTACCTCTTCTGTATTGTCCTGATTCTAATTCACCAGAAATATTTGTTTCTGTGAAAACACTATCTTCCATAGCTATAGCTGACATAATATTTATCTTTGCCATCATAGCCATTAAACCTATAACGTGGTCATACTGACCTTTAAGTTCATCAAAAGATGTTCTTTTCATAAAAACAAAAGGTGGGGTACTAAGGTAGTTAGGAATAAAATCAAGTATCATTTTCTTTTCTGGGAATACTATGTACGTACCACCTAAGTCATAATATTCAATTATTCGTATGCCTTGACCTGTGTTATCTTCCCAGTTATTATCTTTGTCATTTTCGTATTGTGTACCTACGCCACCTTTACCGAATGCTGCTTCAGATGTTTCTTTTTCCTCTACATGCAATATTTCTTTTGCAAACTCTGGATACAACTGTGCAAGTTTATATCTAGGTATTCTTCTTAATACAGCTAGTTCTCTAGGTTCTTGATTAGGACCAAAGTTTCCTGGAAAAGTATCAAAAGGGTCACGGAGTTCTGCAGTAGGATATATATAACCATTTTTATCTGTTCTTGTTGTTATAATCCACGCACAGTAACCGTAACCAGGTAACCATCTAGCAGCTTGTGCTAATTGTAAATTTAAATTTTGTTTCTCATCATATGACGTAACAATTCTTTCTAGTCTCTCTGCACGAACCTTAGCTCTGTCAGAGGTATTGTGGTTCATTATGTCAACTCTAACTTGTGGTACACCAGATATTTTTTGTGCAAGTCGGTCTATACCTGACTGCAACATGTTAGGAGCTGGTAATAAGTCAACATCAGATGTTTCCATTTTGTTTCCTAGTAATGCTTTCATACCATCAGCACCACCATTTAAAATTGCTTTGATTCTAGCTTTCTGTGCCTGTCTATGTTTAGAAGGCTTACCTGCAACTAACTGTGTTGCATTGTCTACAATCTCTTTGTAGTTTTTAATATCTAAATTTTCTATCCCCATGGTGCCTCATTATAATCAGTTCTATCAAAATCTGTGTAACTTGCGTTGTAATCTAATCCCATTGTCGCTAACTGTTCCTTGTTCATTCTTCTAAATACTTTCATGGGAAACCAAGCTGCCATCACTAAATCTGTTTTCTCTTTGTTTCTAGTACTAACAGGTTTTCCATCAAAATATAATAATTGTTGTCTATAACTATTAACTTTAGCAAGACTTTCAGAATTTCCTGTCGGTAAAAAGATTTTTTGTGCTTCAAACAAACCAGCCATAGAACCAACACCATACATTGGGTCGTGTTTATTTTTACCTGTTACATGCCCCTGCATAGTAATACCACCTCGTAAAACAAAATCTTTTATTTTATCATCCTGTCGTATAGCTGTTTGAAAACCATTCTCTTCAATTATCCAATGTTGTAAATCATATTTTTGATACCAGTCAGACATAATTTGCAATGCATGTTTAACGCCACCACCTTGTCTATTTTCTATATCTATTAAAAAGAGTTCTCCTTTCATAGCATTAATACCCCAGAGTACTGCGGCTTGATAACCAGAGCTAGCAGGGTCAAGTCCAGCAACTAAATGTAAACTACCTGGTATTTGTCCAATACTTAAATCAGGTCTCATACATTGGTCAATCATATCCATAGTAAATATTTGTGTACCTTCTACATATGCCTGATTGTAATACACCATTTCATAAATCTGTCTACCACCCGTAGTCTCTGCAGCTTGCATACGAGACATTAACCATTTGTATGTTCTCTTGCCAGGCCATAACATACATTCCTGATGTTCTTCTTGTAAATGGTCAGGTAAGTTACACGTTATACTATGTGCTGTTTCTACTATGGTCATAAAACTTTCGTTAGATAATAAATGATGATATAAATCATCAGAGTGTTGTCTTGAACCTATAACAACAACAGCAGTATGTTCCTCTTTTCTAGAAGATAACGTTGTTGTCCACCACTGTCTAGTGTTTTCTCTTGCACCAGGTTGCATTGTCGTTTGGTGGTCTTCTATGTCATCAGCTATTATCAAGTCACAGTCACGAGAAAGTATCTTCCCACCTTTACCGACAGCAACCATAGTTGGTGACTTAATACCAGGTACTGTTCGTGTACCTACCGTAAACTGATTCTGTGACCAGTTTTTACCTGACCTATTATCAGGTTTAAAACTCTTACCTGGAGGACAAAAGTCTTCTTTTAATCTATCATTCTCGTCTAGTTGGTCTAATACTGATGCTACAGCATTCTTTGCTATGTCCTCATTACCACCTACCCACATGATACGTATGTTAGGATTTTTCATTATCTGGAAGACAGCAAAGTGTATTAAGAGTTCAGTCTTACCGTGTCTAGGTGGACTGAGTATTAAAAGCTCTTTACCGTTTTCTATAGAATCTTCTATGTTTTCTATCCAGTTTAAGTGAAAGTCTGCTGTTTCATACTTTTCCCCCGTTTCCGTAGCAAAATACTTGTTGCGAAAGCTAGAAAAATTTGCTAATAACGCTAACACTTCCTCCCCTTGTGACCAATTTTCCCCCTTAATTTCTGTACCTTTATCAATCTTGTATGCAGCGAGCATGCGTGATACGGTAGCTGACGTGCAATCAAGGTCTGCGGCTACCTCCTGGGTGGTTATTTCGCCTGCCGCTAGTGTTTCAGCATACAATGTTTTAAATTCGTTATAATACTTCCCCCTCCGTATAGAGGCATAGTTACCTGTATCTGATTTAAATTCCTGGTTTATGGGTTTTAGGGGTAATTCTGCCCCGTCACGTTTCTTTTGAGCCCAACTACGCTTGTTACATTGCTCAGAACAGTACTTCCTTTGCTTACCTTTAAGCCAATTCTTGCATCCTTTTGCTTGACATATAATACGGCTCATAATCTATCTTTCTGTAGATGGTTGCGTAGATTTAATTATATGTTATATTGGTAATAATTACAAACATTAGAAGTAAATTCAGTTACAAGTGAAGTTGCCATCGGGGGGCAGAAAGTTCGGGATACGAAAGTATACAGCAGAAACACAAACCGAATACTCAAGGACTTAATAGAGCTACTAATCAAAAAAGACAGGTAAACACTGGCCCGTTACGTCCCAACCAACTACAGTATTACCAGCATATTCTAAACTAGATACATAGATACTAACGTACGTCCAGGTTTACATCGGTAGGTCAAGCTAACGCTATCAAGTGCTAACGCTATGCTAACGCTTGAGTACTAACGTACTCTTTCTACATCCTTTCTTCTATGATATACAGACATCTGTTCCTTACTTGAGGGATAGTTTCTTAATCATTAGGTAGGTAGTAGGTATGCTAACGCACACATATTCTCTATCTTCTCTTATGACATTTATGAAAGGATATTATATGTTAAAGAAAGCTAAGACTATTGTATGGTATGTAGCTTATGGTAAATGGAGTGCAGATAAACCTTGGTGGTTAACTCTAAACGATTTGTTACAAGCTGAGAGTGCATCATGAAATATCATGTTCACTACCCAGAAAACCACATTGACCAATGGTATGATGACTTGTTCGAAGATGAGCTTAGATATTATCAAGCCGAGCAATTCAATGACCCATGCCTTTGCGTCACTGGTGGTTGTCAGGTACATTAGATGTGTTCTAGATGTCAGGCTAAGCTACCAATGCAAGGCCTAACGTTTTGTGACCCATGTTGGGATTACAAATTAAATACTACGGAATTATGGCTGGAGGATAGCTAACGCTATCTTTCGGCTGTTTTTCTTTTATGTTCATTATGAAAAGGAGATTAAATTATGAATGAATTAAAACAATATAGCGGAGATATGAATACTATTAATAGCTTCGTGTCAACTGGTGTGATAGTCGTACCAGATATGGCGAAACTTAAAACAGGTACAACTAGCAATGGTGATACTTGGGTTAACCAATTTACATTTCGTTATGATGATGTTGAGGGGAAACAAGCTAGTTTCTTCTGCTCAGCATTTGGCGAAACTGCAGATACAATACTTGCGAGTATCAAGTCTGCTCCAATTGGCAATGACGCCGACGGTAACCCTTATAAAGGACCTATGTTTAGAGTTCTTATCGAGGGTAAGCCACGCAGGGATGATTACACCGTTACTAATCCAGAGACTGGTGTTGATGAGACAAAAATTGGTTATCAGATGACCATTTCTAAGGTGTTTGCCCCACCTGTCAAGTCTTCTACTATCTGGAGTTACTAACGTAACTTTTAAGAATTGCCTGGTTATTAAGTTAGCCAGGCTTTTCTTTTTTAAGTCATTCAGGTTTCTGAGCACATAAGTGCGAGACGAACAATATGAAAGGAATACAATGTATAACATAAATACAACTACTGCTGGGTATATACTTGACATGATAAATGTCGATGTATTTAACAGCAAATACTTTGAAGATGTACAAATCTTCCCAGAGAACGGAGAACAAGAAGAATTTCGTTCTGGCGTTAGTTTTGTACTAACAATTAACAATAGAAGTATGTTAATGACTATTACACATAATTGGCTAGATTTATTTGACATGAATTTACTAACAATACCAAATATGGTAGATAGACATATCATACAAGAACGTAAACAATCAAATTTAAGTAATGTTGATTTAAGTACGCTTATGGATGCAACTGTTAATGCAATGGTTACTAGAGCAATATTTGAAGAAACAACACAAAATATGAAAAATGAGGAGGAATAATGCCTAACTGGACAATGAATAACATAGAAATTACAGGTGATAAAGAAAATATAGACAAATTATATGATGATATATCAGTTGATGAAGATGTATATTTCTTAGCTAATACACTACCTACACCATTTGAACTAACGCAAATAAGCACTGGTTCAATAACTATTGATGATGTTCAATATACCGAATGGTATGAGGATGAAGACGGTACTAAACGACCATTACTTGATATGACAAACGATGAGTTAGAAGCAAAATATGACTGTAATAACTCTATTGACTGGCAATATCTTAACTGGGGAACTAAATGGGGTGACAGAGAAACTGAAGTAGTTCTTAAAGATGACAATAGAATGAAACTGAGTTTCCGAAGTGCTTGGGGTGAACCGTTTATGTTATTAGAACATATTAGCTCAACATATAACGTAAGAATAATTAATAAACATGTTGATGAATATGATTATAATACATTACAAGTGACAAAATACCCAATGAGTAATTTTAAACTCATTCAATCAATATATTTATCACAATATAAAGATATGAAAACTGCATTTAAAGCTTCTACACCAATAGAAGGTTAAATTTAAGCTATCTACAAATTAAATACAATGCCCTGTATGCAATAACTGTAGATAGCTTGTAGCACATGACGTAGAGACTATCTACTATAGAGAGAACGCTAAAATATAAGGTTAATGTCGTAATAAATTGCAAGTCCTTATAATCTCACGTTGTGTGTTACAAGCTATTTATAAGGAGGTAAAATGGCAAAAATGAAAGAAATACATGATGACTGGTTAGATATGTTAAATCAATTAGATGACCAATCAGTCAGAAATTTAGTATTAGTAATAATATTAGAACTAGAAGAATGGTCACAAAATGTAGGTGCTTTAGCAATTGTTAGAGGTCACACAGACATGTTGTTGAACAAATTTTCTTTTTTAATAGCAGAATATATAGATAAAGAAAATAAAGGAGAAGAACAATGACAGATATAGTAATGAGTGTTGCTAAAGCATTAGCAATCATTAAAGTATTACGTAAACATATAGACTTGGCTTTTAATATTATGACAGGCGAACAACAAGCTTTATGGTTAGTACAAATACAAACTATGGCTGGCGAAAAAGTAGAAGAGGAGGAATAATGGTAAAAATTAAAGAATTTACAAAGAATATAACTGTACTTGTTCCGTTTACTACTGAGAATATAGGTTTTGGTGGCAACGAATTAGCTTATTTTGGTAGTAAAACACATGGCAATACTAAAGACATGCAAAAACAAGACATTATTAGTCAATTAAAATTAAATGTAATACAGTTACAAACTGTTATTACGGAATTGGAGGAAGAATGAATAACGATACAGACAATAACGAAGTATACATATACCATAATACAGAGAAAAGATATATGACTAAAGATATATCAGTGACATTTGTATATCCAGAAGATATGGATAATGACGACATAATAGAAAATATACATGAAGTAATAAGAATTGCTGGGGAGAATAAGAAATTTGACGCTTATGTTCTTGATATATTAGAAATATGGAAAGATTATGAAGAAATTTAAAATTAGTTTTAGAGGAGAAAAGTCTTATTATGCAAAAGATATAGTAACAGCTATAAAAACTGCACAAAAAGACATTTTAACTGTACATCCTAATTTTAATATGGAAGTTTTTGTGTTTAAAGATGATAAATCTTAAATTCTTTAACAATAATATCTATAAATGGATTATATACCATATTAAACAATTAAATAAAATAATAGAAATAGACATAGCACTATACAAGTTACGTCAACAATTCAAGCCTGAACCTGAATGGGAATGGAAGCAGCAAAATAAAGCTAACAAACCTATTTGCGATTGTGGGTATGAATTAGAATTTGACGATGAATACACAGACATGTGGTGGTGCTGGAAATGTCATGCCAGTTATGAAGATTATGATTTATTAACTGACATATAGATAGCTAACGCTATCTTTTTTTATATTTTCTATTTTGAATTTTATCCCAGCAGGATAAAAGCTACTTATTATATAAACAATCCCCTTTGTTTACGTTCTATGTAAGTAGCTTGTAGCACATGCAGAGTAACTGCCCAAGTATTTCATGAGTACTTGTTCTATGACTTGCCGTGTGTTACAAGCTATTTAAGCAGAAAGGAATACTATGAGTGATGAAGAAAATTGCGACTGTCCAAATTGCGATGCGGACTTTAGCAATAACGAACAAATACAAGTAATAAAAAGCAATCAGCGTTTATATTATGTAACAACAGTTTACATAAAAGGAGACACTGAAAATACGTTTTTTAGTTCAAATGTATTTAATACCGATGAAAAAATTATAACTTCACGTTATAGAGTATATGCAATTGACGTTAATGGTGCTATACAACAAGCATTGGAAATAGATAAGATGAGAAAAATGATGATATTGACTCAATTTTACAAAGTACTTGATAAACAAGACAAAGTAGAATTTACTATGGAAACAGTGAATGAGTTTCATACTTTTATAATGGAAAATAAAGCATTTCATGATTTTTATTTATCAGAACCAAGTTCAATACAAGCATGCTTAGTAGATAATGAAGATTTAATTATCAGCGTAGCTGCTAATGGATTAGAAGAAGTCGCGTCACATGTGGCGGATGACGTAGAACAATGGTTAAAAAATAATGACAATTGATAATAATAAACCTATAGAAAGAAAAACACCACCAGCTGCTGGGTTAAACAGAAGTGGTAAACAACCGAATCTATTAACAGATAGCATAGCTAAAACTTTGTTATCAACACCAGAAGAATGGTACGTTATAGGTTCAAGTGACAAATGGATAAGTGGTGTTAAATCTAATATAGAAAATATGACACAAAAAAATATAACGCATCTTAAAGATAAAGGTGCGTTTGAAATTAAGCAAAGAAGAAATATAGAGACAGGACAAATTGACATTTATTGTCGTTTTGTACCATCTCTATTTTAAACAATATGAAAGGAGCAACAATGGAAAATTGTTGGGATGCAGTTGATTCTGCAATCGGAAATGCAGACAGAATATTATTATACGGACCACCTGGTACGGGTAAGACATATAGTGCTGCAACGCAAAAAGTTGGTATGACATTAGAGGGAGAACCTAATGTATATCAAGTAACTATGACAGAAGACACAGCCAGTGCTAACTTGGAAGGTTTTTATAAACCAAGTAGTTCAGGTACGTTTGAATGGCATGACGGTATTGCAATACAATCATGGCGTAAAGGTGGTAGATTGGTTATCAATGAGATAGACCATGCATCACCAGATGCTATGACATTTTTACATGCTATATTAGATGACAAAGATATAGCACAATTAACATTAAATAATGATAATAAGGAAACAGTACGACCTGAACGAGGTTTTACTGTAATAGCTACAACTAACTCGTTACCTGAATCACTGCCTATGGCATTGAAAGATAGGTTCCCAGTTAAAATACATGTTGATACTATACATCCTAAAGCATTAGCAATGTTCCCTAAATCATGGCAATCAACTATATCAGAAAGTTCGTTAAGTACTGATATGGAAACTAGATTGTCTATTAGAAGTTGGCGTGAATTTTTTGAACTTTTAGAAAAAGGTTTAAGTAAAGAACAAGCAGCATTTCTAATATTTCAGGATAGAGCTACAGAATTAATGGATGCTATTAAATTATCAGACGATATTGAAATAAATGACACTGAGTTAAATTATGTATCAGAAGAAGAATAAAGTACCATTTCCAGATATTGTATCTGGTGAATCAGACTGGAAAATATTTGAGGATGCAGATAGACCACGTACATCAAATCAATCTAAAGAAATGTATGTTCCTTTAGATGATGAGTGTACAAGTTGTGGACATTTTCATTCTAGAAATATAAGACGTCACGAATTAGGTCATGTTAAATGGTCTCCCAAAACTATTGGGAGGCTAGGACCTGACGAATCAGAAATAACTATTGAGGCATGTGAAGAAGTGCGTATTGGTTATTTATTATGTAGAAAAGAATTATTTATGGACGACTGGATATTATGTCCTGAAGATTTAGAGAAAAAACATTATGAAATGATATATAATAACTCTGAATTTGAAATAATACTTTATTTGATGAGTCAAATGTGGCCTGTAAACAATGAAAAATCTGGTTTTAATAGATGGACACCAGATAGTAAAGAATTTACTTTATTCAAAGAAATATGGAAAGAAGTAAAAGATACAAATGAACTTACTAGGTATCGTATATCACAAGTAAATTGGGCTATAAGAAAAGCTGAAAGTTTTTACAACAGAATATGTAAAAATGGACGCTCTTATTATTATGCTGAAAGTCCTAGTTATGCAAAAGTAAGAAAAGTAGCAAAAGATTTGCATAAATTAATGGATAAATTTAATGATAAACCTACTAAAGAACAAGTCTATGAATCTGAACGTTTAGCAGCAGAACAACGTGCTAAAAATTCTATGTCACATGGTAGTCAGAAAAAATCTGATGAAGAACCTAAAGATGGTGATTCAAAACCACAAACATTAGAAGAAGCAATGTTAGAAAGTAGACAAAAAGAAGAACAAATTCAGCATCAATATCCTGCTGACATAAATTATGCAGTAGATTTACAAGCTAATAATGGTGAGTGGTGCGATATGATAACCCACAAACCAGAATTAACTATAAATATGCAAAGTAAATTAAAGAAAGGTAGAGAGTATAGACCAATGGATTATGGTACTAATCCTAAGTATATTAATCGTTGGTGTGTAGATAAAAAAGTGTTTCAACAAAAACAACGAGTTTATGGTGGCACAATACTTATTGACGCATCAGGTTCTATGGCTTTTAATGGACAAGATATATTAGATATTATGTTGTTACTACCAGCAGTTAAAATTGCTATGTACAATCAAAACTATTACGATTCTTATCAATCAGGTTCGTTGCGTATTATTGCAGATAAAGGTAAACGAGTTGAACAAAAATATTTGGACAAATATACTGGTGGCGGTAATGGTGTTGATGGACCTGCATTACGTTGGTTAGGTACTCAAAAATCTAAAAGAATATGGGTATCAGATATGTACGTATTTGGTAAAGCAGGTTCTAATAGTGGTAATTTATTTAGAGAATGTCAAGAAATTGTACGAGTAAATAATATCACAAGATTAGCAGATATAGATGATGTTAAAGCCTTTGCATTACAAATAAATCAGTTAAACTAAAGACAATAAGTAGCATTAAGTCACACGCAAGTGTCTGCAGTACTCCTTTCCTGCGGTAAGCCTAGTGCTACGTCTTTGGAATAGTGCAGTAGGTGTTATTCATGCCTACTGTACTATATTTATTTTAAAATCACTTGCATTAATCTTCATCCTATTATAATCATTTTATGGATATAAATAAATTAGTCTCAGAGGCCGAGCATGGAATGAAAGGTAATCTTGTAGAAGATGCAATTACAGACGATGCTCGTGAATTTTGGGACGCAATCAAAAAAAGAATAACCGAAGACAATGTTAAGATGAAACCTTACGTATTATGTAGAATACTTGAGGATAATTTTAATATTAAATTATCAGAAACTGCTATGAAGAACTATTTAAAAAAGTTTGACAATGGCAAATAAAAAAAATATAGACGAACTGTTAGCAGCTGCTGAATCTACTCAAATACAGGAACTTAAAAAAGACAATTTAAAGTTACTTAAACAATTAGATAAAGCTAAAAATAAAAAAGAGGATTTAATAAATTCTATTTATGACGCTGTTAATACCAATTTAAGAACTTGGGATAAACCTAAAATACCTAAACCTAAAGCTAATAAAGTAAGAAAGGATGAAGAGATAGCAGTTGCTATATTATCAGATATACAATTAGCTAAAGTAACACCAGAATACAATACAGAAATAGCTGAAGAAAGAGTTGTTAGGTATGCAAATAAGATAGTTGATTTAGCTAATGTACAAAGACATGTACATAAGGTTAAAAAATGTGCAGTGTTTGCAGTTGGAGATATAATAGAAGGCGAACTTATATTTCCTGGACAATCACATTTAATTGACAGTTCATTATACAAACAAGTGACAGTAGACGGTCCACGTATAATGACTAAATTTTTTGACATATTACTTGCAAATTTTGACGAAGTAGACGTACATTGGGTAATAGGTAATCATGGACATTTAGGTGGACGTAGTAGAAAGGACTACCATCCAGATTCCAATGCAGATAGAATGCTTGGCAAAATTATGTCAATGATATATAGAGACGAAAAAAGAATACAATGGACAATACCAGACAGTGAAAGTGACAATCATTGGTTTGATGTTGCAGACCTAGGAAAAAATTGTAAATTTTTCTTATGGCATGGCGATAACATCAGAGGTTTTGGTGGTTTTCCATGGTATGGATTCGGAAAAAAACTACAAGGTTGGAAAACATTAGCTGCAAACGGCATGATGCCAGACTTTGATTATGCTATAGCTGGCCATTTTCATACACCTACGACTATGTATCTTAATGATATTAGGCTTTGGGTTAATGGAAGTACAGAAAGTTATAACACTTATGCATTAGAACAGTTAGCAAGCATGGGTAAACCATGCCAATGGTTATTGTTTGTAAAACCAAAACACGGTGTAACTGCAGAATATCTTGTTAAACTAATGGATGTATAGAACAATTGGAGAGATGTTATGTCTAGTCTAGTAGTAAAAGATTCTGTGCGTGTAGTAAGCGTAGAATATGCAGGTCTAGGTAGCAAACCATATTTTATTATCTTAATTGATGGTGAATATAAATTTGTACCTATTGAACTGGGTAGTAATACGCTTACAAGTGCAGTAGAAAAAGCATTGAGTTAGTCTTATACGGCTGCTAACGCAGCCTTTATACAGTCTTTCTTTTGCGATTAAGTAAATATGATAGGAGAACAATGGTAGAAATAGACACCAGTAAATTATTATCCCCATTTCCACAGGAGCTAGTTAAAAAAGCACCTGCTGGTAAATTCGGGGATTACGTACCACACGCTAATTATGTAGAAAGACTACGTGATAGCGGTGTTAAATACACTTGGAAATGTGAACCTGTATATGGTACATACAATGGAGAGAAAAGAATAGTCGGTGCTAAAGGTACTATAACCATAGAAGGTATGGGTTATTATGACGGTTTTGGAGATGTTGACACCTTTAAGCTTGGCAATGCTAAGTTTAATGACGGTAACAATCTTAAAGATGCAGAGTCTGACGCATTTAAACGTGCGTGTATGAGGTTCGGTTTAGGTGTAGAGCTATGGTCTGGAAGCAAACAAACAGAAGAAGAGGCTACATCTTATGCATCTGATGGTTACACACAAGAAATGGCTGACAAAGATGCTATGGTTGAAGTTACTAAAGTAGATATGCGTAAAAAAGAAAACAAAATATCTAAAGAAGAAAAGCAAGAACATGATGCTATTATGGACAGCATTTTAGGAACTGACTAATGCAAGATGCAGAATTTATAAGAGATACTGTTAAAGAAATGTTATCTGGTCTTGACACAAAGACTATGCAAAAGATAATAGGCAGTGCTAATCAATATGCAAGTATTAAAAAGTTTCCAAAAATGATACAAGATTATTCTGATGCACAATTAGATACATGGTTTAAGTACATTGAAAAGTTACATGATATGCCAATTGATTATACGCAAGAAGAATTTGCTAACTTAGATATAATTAAGAAAGTAGAAAGTGTTATGGGAGAAGTAGAAGATATAACTCCAGGTGTTAAACCTGCAAGTGCAGTAACAGAAAGCGTAATGAACAATATGGAACAACAAAACAAATACCGTGACGATTTAAAATGTCCATGGTGTAATCAAATGGTATATGACAATAGAAATAACAAGAAGTCAGAAAAAAGTCCTGACTTTGTGTGCAGTACAAATGATGCTATCAAATGTAGTGGACATAGTGGAAAGTGGCGTAAATCATGGTGGTTAGACAATAGTGACATACCAAAAGAATGGAATTTAGATTCCAAATAATAAAATTTGGTAGGTTTCAAAGCGATATAAAGTAAGAGCATACACTAGCCACCTACCAAGATAAACTAATATAATAAAAGAAGGAGATATAAATGATTAAATCATTTAGAGGTACGCAAATACCTGACGAAGTAAAAAATAAAACACAACTAATTGAATTTGTTCTGGAAAATGAACGATTTAATGAGCCTATTAGTAATAGTGAGTTCGTGTTTGATTTAAGATGTACACGCTTTGGTGGTGTGTTACATGATTTAAGACAAGCTGGTTGGGACATAGTTACAATGGCAGCTAAACAAAAAGGTTATTACCTATATTATTTAGTGTCAATGCCTGGAGATAACAAAACAACAATGCGTAAGGGCAATGCAATGAGTCGTAAAAGACTTAAATCAATAGCATAATATGATTGGATTAGTAATTAGTTGTGCATTATCCATTCCTGTGAGTGTGGACAGCATAACTAATTACATCCAATGTAAAGAAGAAACAGCAAAAGTAATGTATGTTAAACAATGGCAACCTACTATTGAACAATATTTTAAACAGGAAGATGTCAAACAAGCAATGTTAATTGTCTATTGTGAAAGTAGAGGTAAAGCTACAGCTATTAATAAAAATAAAAATGAGACATATGATAAAGGACTATGGCAATTTAATGATAAGACTTGGAAATGGTTAACACCTAAATTAAACATTGAAGGTGACAGACTAAACGCAAACTTATCAACGTCTGTAGCTGCATGGTTAGCATATAATGACGGTTGGCATCATTGGAATAGCAGTAAACACTGTTGGAAAGGCGACAAATGACTAACAAAAAGAAACCACACGGCAATATATTTAATACACCCATGGATTTAAGACATTGGGCAGTGACATTAATAGGCTACTTAGGTAATAGTCAAACAAATACTTTACCTAACAACGAAAAAGTAGACATGTTAATACATCAATTTGTTACTGACTATAATTACTATTATTTATTACAAAATAAAAAAGAAGAAGAAGAAGAATGATATGTTCTAATTATTTTTGTTTAAAATACATAACAAGTAAAACAAGTCATAATGGTGTACCAGTATGGAAAGGTAGAGTTTGTTCAGATTGTAATTTAATAGTTATACAAAAAAGAATGGAAAATTTAAGTAAAAGATTACCTAGAGATTATAGAGAGGAAGAATAATGTGTAATTGCATAAGCGAAGAAATGTTTACTGTACATTATTGTCATATAAAGGAGGAAGAATAATGTTAGAGACAATGGATAATAAATATTCAACAACTATAGAAAAAACAGCAAAAACCAGTAATAAAGAGGACATATTACAGAAACAAGAGAAAGAACTTGCTAAAGATATTAAGCATTTAAAAGAGATTGGAGATACATATAATGGTAAAAGATTTTTAGGTCTTAACAAAAATGGCACACCTGTATTTGCTATGCTTACTTTAAAGAAAAGAAATACAAAATTAGAAATAAAGTTTACACATAAACTGTCATCTTTGTTACACCCAGAAGCAAAATTAGCTAATGATAGGTATACATATAGTATGTTAGAACCGTTACCTAAAAACTATGGGACTTTAGTACAAAAATTAAAGAAGAAACGTAATACAGAAGTAACAATACAAACATTAAACTATTTAACACGTCTTAAATTATTACAAGAAGTTAAATATGTCAAGGCATTTGTCAATGGTAAATGTACAAAATACTTTTTTATGACAGTAGCTAATACAATTTATGAAGGTTCAGGATTTAAAAACAAATCATTAGTAATGAAGTATTGGGATTTTCCTAATAATAATAATGAATACTTTTTACCTGAGAATACTTGGAAGTACCCTGATGAAATACTATAGACCATTACCTGATTACTTAACTATAAAAGAATCAGACATAGAAGGATTAGGATTGTTTGCGACAGAAGAAATACCTAAAGATAAAATTTTAGGTATAAGTCATATTAAAACAGACAATCCTTTATTTAAGAATGGATTAATACGTACACCTATAGGCGGATTTGTTAATCATAATAACAAGCCTAATGTTAAATTAATGGAAACTGATTATGGATATTTTCTTAAAACAAGTAAAAAAATAGTAGCTAATAAAGAAATAACTTTAAAGTATACTTTATATAATCCTACTGATTAATATCTTTTACTCTTTTTTTTAGGTTTGTAAGCTTTTTTCTTACCTTTTTTATTAATTGGCATTATCTTCCTTGTGTTAATTTTTGTATACTTTTTTGTAGATTAACTGCTTTATCATAAGCTAATTTATCTGACAATTTTCTACCTGTATTAAGACGTTTTTGACCTCTTTTTTTAGCATCATATGCTCTATGTGCTTGTTGTTCCATTTGGTCATAACCTCCACCTTTATTAAACCATGGAGATGTAGGATTATTTTTAGCCCACGTTTTATAAGAATCACTAAAAAAAGCTGCAGGTACTTTATTGTTTTCATACTTTTCAAATGCTTTAGCAGCCATAGCATAGTGTGACTTAATACGTTTTTTCATTTCACGTTCAGTCATACCATGTGTTGTGTAATCATGAGGCTGATTAACAGGCATTAGTAATCTATACCGTATTTACCAGGTGTCTTAATACTTAAATCTAAATAAGATTTTCCTGCTTTTCCTTTATGAAATCCAGGATTAGTTTTAGCTCTGTCATAACCTTTACCCGCAAAATGCATTGCAGCACCACCAGCTATAGCAGCAGGACCAAACATAGCTCTAGCTCCTACACCAATACCAGTTTTAACACCAATTTTCATAGCACCACCAGCCATATTTCGTGCAATTACTTGTCCTTTTTGTGCTCCAGCATAATATCCAGCTGTTCTACCAGTAGCTACACCTGCACCATGTGCACCTTTAACTATTTTACCTACGTCATCAGTGTGAATATACATATCTTTACCAACTTTGGCAAAGTTTTGTATACTTCCACTTGCATTTTTTGCAACTTCAGCTGACATAGTTTTAAATGTACTTTCAGCCCATCCTGCTTTAACAACTTGCTTACCTCCACCAGCTTTTAGATATTTTGCTAAATAATTACTTGCCATTATTTACTTACTGTTATTTGTTTTTTTGCATATGTTTTAATTACTGCAAGTGCAGCACCACCGCCAGCTAATGCAGCTAACTGAAGTACTTCAGCATCTACACCAACTAGAGGAGCAACTGTTAATGCACCTATGAACGCTTCGACAAATGTCCAAGAAGTTCTTTCTAACATATCTTTAAGTTCATTACTCATCTTATAACTCCATGCTTCATTCCAAGGAGTCCACATAACGTCTTTTTTAAACGTCCCATCAGAATTTCTTTTTCTTTCTAATTTCTTAAACATATTATACACTATCTATTTTTACTTATCAATTTAAATGTATCTTTCAACTCATCAAGAAATTTAATTCCTTTTTCAACATCACCAAATTTAGCACCTTCAGCTGTTGTAGCAAATTGACTTGCAGCAATCTGTCTAACTAATGATTTCTGATTTTTGATATTAGAAAAATCTGTATCTTTACTAATTTCAATACCAGACATACCTTTAGTAGCAAAGTTCATTGACTTAACAAATTGTTCAGGTGTTATATTTTTTAAAATTACATCCGTGTCAGTCGTAATTGGGAGACGAGGACTACCACCTTTTAAACTTTTAGTGTATGCATCATAAACTAAACTCTTTTCAAATTCTTTTACTTTATTTGTGAAATCTGATTGTTTAAATAAGTGTTGGAAACCACCAGTATCAGGTATACCTAAAGATTTTTCTATACCTTGACCAGTACTCTGTCTAACTTTTTCAGTTTCAAATAAATATTTTTTATCTACAGGTGCTAGTTCTTTTAATACTTTAGGATGTTCTATACCATAGTCATTTAAATCACCAACAATATTATTACTTTTTCTAAATTCTACTTCTAACGTACCTCTGTTTGGTTGTCCTCTAAAGTTTAAATATTCTTGAGCTGGAATATTAAATGTACCAGCTTTTCTACCTTTTTTAGTACCAGCTAATTCGTCATATTTTTTAGTAGCATCTAAATCTGTATCTACATAAGCTGGATTGTTTATACCTTTAGGAGTAATACTATCTATTACTGATTTTCTAATATTCTCTATTTGTACAGCTTCTGTTTCTAATGCTTTATAAACATCACCTTTAGTAATACCGTAATAACCTAAACTTTTTTTATTAGTTTTAGGATTAACATAAGGAGCATTAAATAAACTTTCTGCTGATGAATCAGTTAAAGTTCTTAAAGTTTTATTCATACTTTGACCACCAGTTTGACTCATTGTAATATTACGATTAGCTAAATAATTTTTAAATCTACTTTCACTTACATAAGGTAAAGCAGTAGAATCACCAAATTTACCACCAATTGATTTAGCTTGTAATTCATGGCCAGATAATAATAAATCTTGATAACCTAATTTATGTTTACTACCTACTATATTTCGTGTTCTTTCCATTTCTTCTTGAACTAATACAGTTTGTTTTTTAGCATATGTTTTGCCTTTAGACTTTTTAGGAACACTAACCATTTCAGTTTTTTCTACTAAGAATTTTTTCTTTTCTTTATTAAGTTTAATAACTCCAGTTCTTTCTTTAAATTCTGTATATGTACCATCTTTTTTAGTAGCATAATCCATTGTAGCTATTACATCATCTGGATTAAGAGGACCTCTATATTCTGGTAAATCCATTTGTAATTTTTTACTTTCAGCGTATATACTTGTCTTTAAACCTTGTGCTCGTGTTATACCGTATTTTTTAATTTCATGTGGCATTACATCTTTAAATTCTAATTTTTTGTTTCTAATAAATTTTCCTGTTGCGTCATGATGACCTGCATGAAAAGGTACTATTTCACCAGCTGCATTACGCATTAAACTTCCGTATTCAGAAAATAATTTATTTTGTCCAATGTCAACTGGAGGATTTATATTTCGTTTTCTTTTTATAGCAGCAGCATCTTCTTCAATTTCTGATGCTTCGTTTTTTAAACTACCAAAACTAAAATCGTCAGATTGTGAAACACCTTCAAGGTCATATACAATTTCACCTTGAGCATACTTAGCTCTTGTTGGTTTCATTTTATGTACTGGAGTTTGTATAACTCCTTGTGGTTTATTTTCCATAACTTCTGATGTAACTACCGCAGCTTTACCTGAATCTAATGTACCTGCTGTGTCTAAACCATATTGCAATTCTCTTTTTAATTCTTTAACTGTTTGGTCTTTCTCTATTTTTTTAGTACTTGCATATCTAGTACCTGCATTTTTAATACTTATTTTATCTATTTTATCAACTGATAATTCAGCATCAAAATTAGCTATTAAACTTTCATTGATAGTTGGTGTAGTCAAATCAGTTGTTGCTACAACATCACCAGGTCTTTTTTTCAATTCTCGACCAGCTAATTGAATATCTTCTGGTTTCATTATTCTATCTTTTGCAGGAAATACTTTACCTTTTAGTCCTTGGTTGGCAATTCTTTCTGTATTTTCAAATTCATAAATAGTTTGTAAAGCTTCTTCTACTAACTTAGTTTCTTTATCCAAATAATTTAAACCTTCGATTAATTGTGGACTTAAATTATCTACACGTTTATATAAGTTTCCTTTTTTATCTTTTCTTGCTGGTGTTATTGCTGTTTCACCAGTTTCAGGGTTAACAAATGACATGGGTTTAGATGTACCAGTTGTAGGTACATTTTTACCTTGACTTATTAAATCTGCTTTAGCTTGTTCTATCATTGTTAAATGGTCTTCTAAAGTTTTAATTGATATATTACCTTCTATACCCATCCATGATAAATTTTGAACTGCTTCAAGTTTTAAATATCTATCATCTGTTGCTTTTATTGAAGAACCAAAGTCATCTGATATTGCTTGACCCATACTTCTTTCTTGAGCTGCTGTTACTTTATGGTCACCCTTTTTTTCAGGTGTAGGTGTTTCATCATCTGTAGTTGCTTTGTCTAATGCACCAGTAATATTATCATTTATATCATCAGGAAATATATTATCACTATCATCATAAAAACTAGGCATTAGTTTATCCTTTTATTATTAAGAGTAGCATTAATAGTTTGTATTTCTCCACTAATTTCTGATAACTTTTCTAAAAGTACATTATAATTGTCATTACTATCAACAGGTTTTATGTCATTACTATGTATAGTACCATCAAAATCAATATACTCTACAGTTACTGGTGTATTTTCAATAGCAGCTGCTACATATGGATATACTTCTTTATATGCATTAACACTTGAACCTATAAATCCATCTTTAGCAACTAAATTACTTGTCTGTGTATCACCAAGTAAAAGACAACCTGCCGTATTTTCGTCAGTATTCCCCGTATGCCATAATATATATTCAAACCCTTCAACATCATTAACGTGTATCATACCTTTGTGCATATCACCATATTTAGCTTGATACCTTGAATGAAATCCACCTTCTTTTCTTAATGATAGTTGGTATTTACCAGCTGGTATACGTGTTTCACCCCAGACTTTTACGTCACGTTGTTCATCTTCTAATGTATAACATAAAAATTTTCTTTGTTTATTAGAGACATCAAACAAAATACCAGACGTAGAATCCTTTTGACTACTAATTCTTAATACTTCTAAATTCATTTTAACTATTTACCTCCACAACAGCCACCACCACAACAATCCATAGTCACCTACTTTCTAAATCCAATTGTTAATAACCATACTATTAACGTAATTACAGTAGCAAGCCCCGTAACTTGTTGTGCAGAACCAGTCAATGTTAATGTTGCAATAACTAAACCAACCAAAGTCCAACTTAGGTTTAAAGTTTCTTTTATTATTGCTATGAACCATGTCCATATTTTTTTAAACATTGCCTCTCCTGTATACGAAAGCAGCCATAGTAGCTATTCTAGTCAAGATTACTGGAACTACAACTTCTTGAGCTTTTTCCTTTTGGTCAGTAGTCATGTCATCACCTATGTCATTAAAGTTTATCTCTTGTATGTCAATGTCTATAAACGTTTGTATTGGGTTGTCTATAAAGGTTTCAAATTGTACTTCTGTTACGACATCCGCTAATGTATAGTTCTCAACGTCTGCATTTTCTACAGCACGTTCAACATATTCTTCTACAGCTTCAGCTATAACCTCATCATCTTTAATAGATTCAGCAATAATAGCTACATCTTCTGTTTCTACTTGTAATACTTCAGCTACAACTTCTACTTGTTCTGTGGTAAGTTGTTCCACATCTGCAATAGCTTCTTCTACAACAGCTTGTACGACTTCCTGGACCTCTTCTGATGCTTGTTCTAAGTTCTGTACACCAACATCATTAACTTGTTCTAATACTTCAACTACTTCTTCAACAGTAACTTCTTCAATAACAATATCTTCTATAATTTCTTTAACTTCAGCTACTTTAACAGTAATTTCTTCTTCGGTATATTCGGTGTATTCTTCAATTGGTTCTTCAATAATTTCCTGTATTGGCTCAACCAAAATTTCTTGTACATCTTCTTCAATTTCTTCAACTATTACTTCCTTTATAACTTCAATTGGTATTGGTATTTCCACCACGTCTTCGGGGACAATGTCTTCCAAATCAAATTCAATAACCTCAAACTCAATAGGTAGTTCTTCAAACTCCACCACTTCATCTTCAATAACTTCCTCTTTAGGTGGGTCGAGTACAACAACATCATCCTCAAGAATGATGACTTCCACATCTTCTTCAATTTCTTCAACGATTACCTCTTCTTCTATAATATCATCTTCAAAAACTTCTACTTCTTCTATTATAATAAGACAATCACCACGCTCAATTTGTGCATTAGTCATAAAGCAACCAAACTCTGACTCATTATCTATACGTTCTTGGTCACGTTCTATAGTCCCATCATTGACATCTGCTTGTGTATAGGTCTTATCAACACCTTCTACTACTATATCTACAATAATTTCTTCAGGTGTAGGAGGAGGTGGTGGTGGTGGAGGTGGAGGAGGTGGTGGAACTGTAGTTGTTGTAGTAGTAGTTGTAGTTGTTGTAGTTGTTGTAGTAGTAGTTGTAGTAGGAATAGTACTTTCATCTACATATTGCCAGTACAATGTATCTAATACAGATATATCAGTTAATATAATTTCAAACTTTGTAATAAATTTATCTGTGTTTTCTGCTACAGCATTGTAATCAGTGTATGACTTGTAAATAGTTTCATACATTGTTTCTAAGTTT
>Ga0098060_1000080_pt1 | contig 44011 bp, 62 predicted proteins | sample 21_taG_FD_77063 | JGI IMG/M metagenome (GOLD analysis project Ga0098060, IMG submission 77063) | Marine viral communities from the Subarctic Pacific Ocean - 21_ETSP_OMZ_AT15319 metaG | ecosystem: Environmental > Aquatic > Marine > Oceanic | place: Pacific Ocean | collected 2015-01-19 | reverse complement strand
AGAAGAAGTTGAAGAATCATACGAGTATGGTACAGACGAATACGCAAAACATACTAGAGATGTGACGCCTGGCCAAGAAAAAGAAATTGATGAAGCAAGACCAAGCGCTCGCAGAGATGCTATGAGAGACATGGGCAAAAGAGGAAAAGACTCTGCTGATGTTGATGATTATAAAGCAACTGCTGATGATCGTAAGGCTGCAGATAAAAATATTATAATGCAACTACGAAAAGCAACTAACCTTGGTGGTAAATACGAAGTAGAATTTAAAGACAAAAAGAAAGTTAAAGTAAAACCTGCAATCGCAATGGCGTTCATCAAAAAATTTGAAAAGATGAAACCAGTAGATAAAGCAAAACTACAAGATAAAGGTTCAAAATCTTATAGAGATTTATTAAAAGGTTTAAAAGAAGAAGATACTTCCAAGTTAGGAAGAATAGAGAGGAAACTCAAGGAGATTAGAAATGGGTAAAAAATATTTGAAGACTAAGGAAAACAGCCTTGAGTCCTCAGTTCTAGGAATCTGGCAGGAAGCTGCTAAGAAATCAGACGAACTTGAAGAAGCAAAGTTTAGTCCTAAAGAAATTAAAATGGCAATCGGTGTTGCATCAGATAAGAGATATGCTGGTGGAAACATGACAGGTGCTACTAAGGCAATTGATAAGATCAAAAAGGGTTTATCTGACCACCCACAAGTTAAAGCTGTTCTTAAAAGACAGAATGAAGCAAAACTTGACCCTGTAAATAAAAAGGCTTTGAAAAAAGACTTTGATGATAGAAAAGATAAAGATATTGACAATGATGGAGATGTTGATTCTTCTGATAAGTATCTTGCAAAAAGACGTAAAGCAGTTTCTAAAGCAATAGCAAAAGAAGAAACTATTCAAGCTCAAATTGATAAAGCAAAAGAGTTTAAAATACAAGATATGAAATCTGCTCTTGCACAAGTTTGGGGTATGGAAGAAGGCAAAAATCCTTTTAAGAAAGAAGAAGAGGAAAAGGAAAAACCAGTTATTACTAAAGGTGGAAAGACCTTAACAGGTAAGAAACCAGCAGCAATAGATGTGAATCCTAAAATAAAAGCATAATGTTTGATGAAAAATTTAACGGAACTGATAAAACCTTCAAAAGAGGATTTGCCAACTATATATTGTGATATGGATCAAGTTTTATGCGACTTTATTGGCGGTGCAGAAAAAGCTATAGGAATGCCTTTTGCACAAGCAGATAAAGAGGATAGATGGAAAAAGATTATAAACACTAAGAATTTTTGGGCAAATCTAGAATGGATGAAAGATGCAAAAAAGTTGTATCAATTTATTGCTAGATATAATCCAAAAATCTTATCTGCATCTAGTAAAAGAGATGTTAATTCAAGGCCAGGCAAATTAAAATGGTTGAGTAAAAACACCAAAATAAAACGTGGTGATACAAATCTAGTTAATAGAGCAGAAAAACAAAAATTTGCAACTACTGATGGAAAACCAAATATATTAATTGATGATTATAAGAAAAACATTATAGAATGGGAAGCAAAAGGTGGAATAGGAGTACATCATATAAGTGTAAGTAAAACTATTGGAGAATTGAAGCGTCTAGGTTTCAAATAAGATAAATAGAAGAAAACATATTCTTAAAGAATAAAGGAGAAAAACGATGGGTTTATGGGGAGCTACAGATGCTGACGAATCACAGCCAAAGTATTTGACCGATGCCGAAAAACTAAAGGTGTTCGCAAATACCCACGGTTGGGTTATGGAAGCAGGAGCCACTGAGAGTGGTAATGATAACACTGCTGCTGATCCAGAGGTTTTGGTCGCAATTGGTGATTTAAGTGAATCAGCAAAACTGAATACAGCAGATATTGTTACTATTGATTGGAATAGTACCACTGCTGATAAGTCGGATGGATTTACTCTAGGTGTTACAGTAAGGTTTAATGAAGCAGTTGAAGTTAATACTACTGGTGGAATACCTTATGTTCGTATTACCAACAGTAATGCTGGTTCGGGTTCTGGTCGTGGGCCACATGACTTGGCATATGCAAGCGGTACTGGTACACACGAACTTGTATTTGAACTTGCTATTGCAGCCGCTAATAGTGCTACCAACGCAAACGATGTGTTAAGTGTTGGTACTAATGCAATGGCCTTGAATAGTGGTCTTATCTCTTCCATTTCTACAGAACACGTTCTGCTTGAAAGTGGTACAACTGATTCTGCTGATAATGATGCAGAGTTCTTGCAAGAAGAAACAATGGGCGATTACTTGAACCAAGAATTGAACACTGCTGCTGTTATAACAAGTGTCTCAGGAATAGGTTCTGCTGCTGGTACTGTTACAGTAACTGCATAACATGGAGAAATAAAATGTCATTGTGGGGAACAAGTTCTACGCCTGATGCTACTACAAATAAGCCTAAATTTTTATCAACTGATAAGAATAGTCCTTATCGTAAAACTGAGGCTTTTGCAACACAAGCAGGATGGGTAACGCGGGGCCCAGCAACTGGTAATGATAACGCAGACGCACAGCCAGAAGTACTTGTTGCAATTGGCGGACTTGCTGGTGCAACTGCATCAACTGGATTGCATCATCCAACAATGACAAAATATACTATTGTTACCAATGCTGATCATGGTACTTCAAATAATATTGTATTTGAAATTGCCTATGATGAAGCTCTGAAGTACAATGCAGGGTCAGCTGCAACTATATTACTTACTGCGTCAGCAGGGTCAAATGTAACTGCAACACTAACACATATGAATGGTGTAGCATTAGCGGATGAACTAGAAGGTAATATATTGAGATTTACTGCAACAAGTGCTCAAGCAACTACATATAATATTACTAATAATAGAACAATGGGTGATCCAGATTTAGTGGATGCAATATCTGGAACGGCTATAGAAACAGACTCAAAGAAGTTTACTTCAGCGAGGAAAACAGCAATCGGTTACGAATCTATTGTGATTGCGTAACTGCTTAATATAATCGTTATAAATAAATTTATAACATATGAATAAGGTGAAGTAAAAGTGATTACTAGAGATATTCTTGAAAAAAGGAAAGAAGTTCTTTCCGAAGACATGAAAAGAATTAGATTATTATTAGAAGAATATGAGAAGAAAAAAGCAGAAGATACTGCGTTGTTGAATGGACTTTCGGGTGCATTACAACAATGCGATATCTTTTTAAAAGAGTTAGATAATGACGAGTCAGAGATGGCTAGTGATGTAGAGAATAGTCCAGAAATGGATTAATATCTACAGTAAAATTCCCACAATTTCGTGGGTTAATATAAGGAGATGCTATAATGGCTGATAAGAAAATCACGGCGTTGACCGATCTATCAACAGGTGTTGCAGGTGCTGATTTGCTACATGTAATTGATGATCCTACTGGAACGCCAATTAATAAAAAGGTTTCGGTGACTAACTTCATCAACAACCTTCCTTCTTTCATAGGGTTTTCAAACTCTGTGGAAAACATTAATGACGGACAGCAAGCTGCTCTGTCTATCACACACGCACTAACTTTGCTTGGTTCTAGTGGTACTAACACTGCTACAACTCTTGCTGACGGTACAGTTATTGGACAACTTAAAGTGATCGTTCATGACGTTGACGGTGGTAACTCCATCCTCGCAGTCACAGACGCACTTGGTTTTGCTGACATTGACTTTGTTACCGCTGGTGATTCTGCAATGTTGATGTGGACAGGTACTACTGGTTGGGCCCTCTTGGGTACAACTGATTGCTTGAACGACTCAACAGCGTCAGGTAACGGTGCATTGGTTGATATTGCTAACTAATAGTTAGGATATATCAATTATCTGGATTGGGGGGAGAGAATCTCTCTCCCCTATCTTTTGGGTAAGGAGTTATTATGAAACAAGTTTTACAAGAAATAGTTGAAACGCCCGCAGAGGAAGAAATTGAATTTCCTACTGGCGAAAAACAAAAACTAAAAAAAGCACAGGTATTGGAAGAAAGATTGATGGACGAACTTCCATCTGAAGATGCTGGAGAAGAAAATGAAACAATTTAAATCTTTTATAAAAGAAAATGTACGCACAGGTAATGCTGGAGTTGGAACTTCTCAGCAAAACCAAGCTGTGGATCAGAATACAAATATGTCTGCTTTAAGCGACCCATCAGTTGTTAAAAAACTTAATGCATGGGTAGGTTCTATAGCAGGCAACTATATATTACCAGAAGAAGCAATCAGTAAGTTGAGAAGCTCTTTGTCAAAAATTGGACTGTCATTTGATGCAGTTCCAGTAATGGAAGGTGAAAGCGGGACTCATGAAATGCCCCTAAGTTTATTTGGTGGCCGATTTGGTAAGGGTTTAACTACTCCGTATGAAGAATTTGAAGAGGATGACGGTATTTCTCATCAAATCGAAGGTGGACTTAAACTTGTAATTGGTTATGAAATGCAAGAGGACAATTCGTGTAGATTAACTGCTTCTATAAAGTAGTATGTATGAAAAAATAACGAGTGACAATATTATTATGTTTGCGATTAAACATTATGATAACCCCCAATGCGAAGGGGAAAAAGAATTTCATGATGATATGAAGAGGTTTAAATATATTAAACGTCTTTTGCGAAAACATAAAGAATCTGGTATACTTAAAGAAAGACTTCTTTTAAATCATGTAATTGTCTTGAATAATTTGTTTGGTGCTGAGGCTTGCGTGACCCTACTTCTCTTTAAGATACAGAGAGAGTATTGGTGTACACTCAAGTCTTTTTTATTATTCTTAAATATAATAAGAGATGATGAGTTAAGAGATGTAATAGAGAGCCAAGAGGTTCTAGACACTTTAAGGAAACTATAATGGGCCGCGCGGTAGATTTATTTGTCACATATAGATTTTTAAAACTGCTGACTACGCCGTTTAATAAAACTGATGCGTTTAAGTTTGGTATTATTGACAAAGATGGCAATCGAATAAAAAACGAAGATGGTTCAGTAGAAGTTCTGAGAACACCTGACGAGAAAGGTGCGTATACTATACTGCACAAACTCATATTCAACATCAAAAAACTATTTGCGAAAGTGCCGGGCCTTAGAACTAAGGTTGGTACATATGCAGCTGCATTATTTCTTCTCAAAGACACTTTCAAGGAACACGTTGAAGACCCTGATGTTTTTGAAAAGGAATTTATGAAATATCTGAAAGAGGAGGGTTATGAGTTAGATGACTCAATCTCTGAAGAAGTTATTGGATTTGGTGAAATACTACCAAAAGGTAAGTATGTTCTAGTTAACGATATTCTAAATAAAGAAGAAGAGGAATTATCTGCAAAAAAAGGTGATAAGGTTGTTGCATATGATGATGAAGCTCCTGTAGACACAGTATTGGGAGTGGAGATTTTTCCTGTAGTACATGTTAAAACACAAGAAAAAATTTATGTAAGTTTAGAGGACATAAAAGATGAAAACTAAATGGACAGTCGTATCACCTCATACTGGAATGGATGAAGATGCACCAGCAAATAATGCTGGAAGTGGTAATGTTTCAATGCCACCTGATGCGATTAAGAAAAAGAAAAAAACACTTATTGATCGTTCCATGATGGACGCTCGAACTAAAGCATACAAAGAACATCGTAAAAAATTAGAATCATCAAGAGCTGCTCGTCTTGCTCGCAAAGAAGCAACAAAAAGTAAATTTATCGAAGATGTTAAAGATAAAACTCTAAACACAGAAATGGCATACGGACAAGGATTTGATACTGCAAAACCTATGGCAGATATGTCAAACATAAATGCAGCAAAGTCTGCTACTGGATACGAACTTTATCACAAAGATTTTTCTAGTGCAATGCAACACGCATACAAGTTTGCTAAAAGTAAAGGATATACAGTAGACCCTAAAGAGATTGATAACAAAGTTGCAACTGGGCCAAAAAAACCATCAAAGGGTAAGACTAACAAGTACACTCTTGGAACAAACAAAAAACAAAACGCACACATTCAAGTTTATAATATGGACAACAAAAGATACGAACTAAATATGTATATCAGTTAAGGTGAATAACAGTGGAGATTTTTAGAAGTGAGCAATGTGGAAGATACAAACAATTCATCAGACCTATCAGAATTTTTTAGTGCGTTATCTAAAGAAAAGAAAGAAACTCGTCAAAAATTAAAAGAACAAATTGCAAATCCTGAGAGTGGGTTATCCAACCTATTTCAGCAATTAGAAGAAGTACACAGAGAAACACAAAAAGTCTCTGAAGAAACTTCTGACAACAAAAGCCTATCCCCTGATGACCAAAACAAGTTAGAAGCATTTTCTAGCCTGATGAATTCTGTTGACGTTTCGTTGCAAGAAGTACAAGAAGAAACTCCAGAGGGTATAGAAACAGTCGAACCTGTAGTTGCTGAAGTATTCAATGATAATTCTGAAAAGGAAGATGGAAAACTAGAAGTCTTTTCAAAATTATTTGATGGACTGGCACAGGTCGAAGAAAAACAAGAACCACAAGAAGAACTTGTTATTGAAGGTGAAACACCTAAACCTCAAATTGTTGCACAAGAAACTAATGATATAATCTCAGATGTTATCAGTAATCTTGATGCGATGGAATCTAAAACTGAAGTTAAAGAAGAAGTTGATCAAATCACTTCAATTAGAGCAGAGTTTGAAAAATTCAAAACTCATATTCAACAACACATATCTAATCAAGGATTCTCTGGTGGTGGCTCTGGTGAAACAAGAGTTGAATTTCTAGATGATGTTGATAGAGATACTGCAAAAGTAAACGGCAAAGCACTTGTTTATGATTCTAGTACTGGTAAGTGGAAAGGTGAATCGGTTCTTACTGGTGCTATCACTGGTCTTGATATTGATGGTGGTACAGACATAGGAGCTGATCTTGCAGATGCAGATTTAATAATCGTTGATGATGGTGCAGGCGGTACAAATAGAAAAGCTACATTATCAAGACTTAAAACTTATATCGGTGCTGGTGCAGCTGATGATTTGGTTGCTGGTGATGCCGCAGTTACTTTAACAACATCTTCTGGTAATATTACGATTGATGCAGCTGCAAACAATTCTGATGTTATTTTCAAGGGAACAGATGGTGGTTCTGATATCACTATGCTTACTCTTGACGGTAGTGCAGCTGGAGCTGCAACTTTTAACGACAAGATTATTGCAACAGAATTAGATATCTCTGGCGATGTTGATATAGACGGCACACTAGAAGCAGATGCAATTACAGTCAATGGTGCTTCACTTGCAGAAACTATTTCCGATACAGTTGGTGCAATGGTTGGTAGTAATACTGAAACAGGTATTACAGTTACCTATCAAGATGGCGATAACACATTAGACTTTGCTCTTGGTGCAGCTCAAACAACGATTACATCTTTGCTTGCAACTGACATAAAGATTGGTGAAGATGATCAGACCAAGATTGATTTTGAAACTGCTGATGAAATCCATTTCTATGCAGCTAACGCACATCAAGTAAAACTAGTTGATGGCGCTTTAGTTCCTGTAACAGATAATGATATTGACTTAGGAACGAGTTCTTTAGAGTTTAAGGATGCGTTCTTTGATGGCACAGTTACATCAGATGCATTTGCTGGGCCGTTGACAGGTGATGTTACAGGTAATGCAGATACCGCTACTGCTCTTGCAACTGCAAGAACAATTCATGGTGTATCCTTTGATGGTTCTGCTAATATTGATTTGACAGAAGTAGTTGAAGATACTGTCGGCGCAATGGTTTCTAGTAATACTGAAACAGGTATTGCAGTTACTTATCAAGACGGTGATGGAACTATTGATTTTGCACTCGCAGCTGCTCAAACTACTATTACATCTTTACTCGCAACTGATATTAAAATTGGTGAAGATGACCAAACTAAAATAGATTTTGAAACCGCAGATGAAATCCATTTCTATGCTGCAAACGAACACCAAATAAAACTAGTTGATGGCGCTTTAGTTCCAGCAACAGATAATGACATTGACTTGGGTACAAGTTCAGTAGAATTTAAAGACGCATATTTTGACGGAACGGTAACCGCTGATGCATTTGCTGGGCCGTTGACAGGTGATGTTACAGGTACAGCAGACGTTGCCACAGTTGCAACAACAGTTACTATTACAGATAACGAATCTACAAATGAAAGCAATGCTCTTATCTTTACTGCTGGTGGTGATGTTGATGGTGGTAACTTAGGATTAGAATCTGATGGTACACTAACATATAATCCAAGCACAGGTATAGTAACTGCTACAGGATTTGCTGGTGCGTTAACAGGTAACGTAACAGGAAACGCATCTGGTACTGCTGCTACTGTTACTGGTGCAGCTCAAACAAATATTACGTCACTAGGTACACTGACTGCACTAACTGTAGACAATGTTGTTATCAATGGCGCGACAATAGGACATGGTGATGACACAGACTTAATAACTGTTGCAGATGGTATCGTAACAGTTGCAGGCGAAGTACAAATGACCACCTTAGATATCGGTGGTACAAATGTTACCTCAACAGCTGCTGAATTAAATACACTAGATGGTATTACAGCAGTAGTCGGAGAACTTAATGCACTTGACATTGGTTCAACCGCAGTAGGTACAGCAGTCGCTTCTAAAGCAGTCATTCTTGATTCCAACAAAGACTACACAGGCATAAGAAACTTTACTGTAAGTGGAGAACTAGACGCAGCTACTGGTGACTTCTCTGGTGCAGTAGATATTGCTGGCGACCTTACGTTATCGGGTGGAGGAGATGGTGCGCTTACATTTGGTTCTACCAGTTCAGTTAAATTTGGTGATAATGCAGCTGCATCTTTAGTCTTTGAAGAAGGTGACAATGCGTACATGACTTTCGTAACAACCAATTCTTCAGAAGCAGTTAAGTTTGATAAAGCACTAGACATTAATGCGGCTGTTCAAATAGATGCAACTTTAACAGTTGGTGTTAATGATACTGGTTACGATGTCAAACTATTTGGTGCAACAGACGGCGCACATATATTGTGGGATGCATCTGATGATGCGTTAGAAACAGTTGGTGGTGCAACAATTAATATCGTAAAAGATAAACTAAAAATTGGTGGTACTGCTGTTACTACAACTGCAGCTGAATTGAACTTATTAGATACTGCATCTGCTAACTCTGTAGTCAATAGTAAAGCAGTTATCTACGGTTCATCTGGTGAACTAGCAGGAACACTTTCTACAGCTGCACAAACCAGTGTAACAAGTCTTGGTACTCTCACCGCATTGACAGTTGATGATGTTGCAATAAATGGTAAAGAAATCACAATGACAGGTTCTAGTAGTGATACTGCGGTGTTTACTGTTGGAACAAATGGTACTCTTAGTATTGTCACCACAGATGATGCAGCTGCAGCCGCAAATATTCAAATTACTGCTGATGGTACTGCTGAACTTGCAGGCACTACAGTTACTTTAGATTCTGGAGGAAATATTGTTCTTGATGCAGATGGTGGTACAATCACATTTGCAGATGCAGGTTCTTCATTAGGTACGATTACTTCAAGTGGTTATTCGGGTACAGCTGCTGTCGCAACAACAGTCACAATAACAGATAACGAAAGTACAAATGAAAACAATGCAATTATCTTTACTGCTGGTGGGGATGTTGATGGTGGAGATTTAGGATTAGAATCAGACGGAGACTTAACATACAATCCAAGCACAGGCACATTGTCTGTCACTAATATCGTTGTATCAGGAACACAAACAATTACTGACTCTGTTACGATGAACGCTAACAATGCGGTTATATTTGAAGGTGCAACACCAGACGCACACGAAACTACTCTAACAAGTGTAGATGCAACAGGAGATAGAACAATATCTTTACCTAATGTATCGGGTACACTTCCTGTTCTTGCAGCTGCAAGTACAACGCAGATTACATCCACTCCAGAAGAACTGAATATTTTAGATGGTGCAACTGTTGTGGTTGGAGAGATTAATGCGTTAGACTTAGGTAGTACCGCAGTCGGTACAGCGATTGCATCTAAAGCAGTCATATTAGACTCTAGTAAAGATTACACAGGTATAAGAAACCTAACAATATCAGGCGAGATAGATGCAGCTACTGGTGACTTTTCTGGTGCGGTTGACGTTGCCGGCGCAACAACAACTGCTGCTATAACTGCAAGTGGTATCATAAAAACTGACGATGCAACCGAAGCAACTTCTACCACAGACGGTTCATTACAAACTGATGGTGGATTGAGTGTTGTTAAAGATGCAGTCTTTGGTGATGATGTTAAACTGTTATCAGATGCAGCTGTTCTGGGGTTTGGTGCAGATGGTGATGTAACTCTTACTCACGTTGCAGATACAGGTGTTCTTTTGAACGCTGCAATGGTAGTTCAATTTCGTGATAGTGCAATCAATATCGGGTCACCAGCAGATGGTGATTTAGATATAAATGCTGATGACGAAATTGAATTAAATTCAACTCTGATTGATGTAAACGGAAACTTAGATGTTTCTGGTACAGGTGTTATAGCAGGTGCAGTTACTACCGCAGCTTTAACCGCAAGTGGTATTATCAAAACTGATGACACTACTGCTGCAACAAGTACAACAGATGGTTCATTGCAGACTGATGGTGGTCTATCGGTAGCTGCTGATGCAGTTATTGGTGATGACCTATTCTTACTTAGTGATTCAGCTGTACTAACTTTCGGTGCAGATAAAGATGTAACTTTAACGCATGTTCATAACACTGGTATTTTATTAAACAGCACCATGGCTATTCAGTTTAATGATGCAAGTCAGTCTATCAATGCGCCTAGTAATGCTATTCTAGATATTAATGCTACCGATGAGATTGAGTTAAATGCAACCCTGCTAGATGTTAATGCAAACATAAACGCAAGTGGGACATACACTGGTGCTGGAACGATGACCACAGGTGGTAACATTGTTATACCTGATGCTGGAACAATCGGTTCTGCTTCTGATACCGATGCGATTGCAATTGGTTCTGACGGTGATGTTACACTTACACAAGATTTAGAATTGCAACACGATGGTGCTATACTTTCGTTTGGTGCTAATGATGAAGTTACACTAACTCATGTTCACAATGATGGACTTCTGTTAAATGCTGATATGCAACTTCAGTTTAGAGATAGTGCAATCAACATTAGGTCAGACGCTGACGGCGATTTAGATATAAATGCTGACGATGAGATAGAACTCAACTCAACATTGATTGATATTAACGGTAATGTTGATATTAGTGGAACAACTGCAGCTGCAGCTGTTACAACTTCTACAATAGTTGCAAGTGGTATTATTAAAACAGATGATACTACTGCGGCTACAACTACAACTGATGGTTCATTACAAACTGATGGTGGTTTGTCGGTTGCTGGAGCTGCAATTATTGGTAGCGACATTTCTATTCTTTCAACTGTGACAAGCGACAATGGCGATCTTGGTGAAATTAATTTTCACAACACTACCAACGCTGGTTCTGGTTCTGGAACATCCTTTGTTAATCAGGTCGCAGCTATTCAAGGAAAAATGGAAGGCACTGGTAATAACTCTGGTGGTTCTCTACATTTTATCACAAAAGCAGATGGTGGGTCAAGAACCGAGGTAATGTCTCTTGATGCTGGTGGTGATCTTGCTTTACTAACAGATGCATCAGTTCTAACTTTTGGTGCTGATAGTGAAGTCACACTTACTCATGTTCACAATGATGGACTTCTGTTAAATGCTGATATGCAACTTCAGTTCCGTGATTCTGCTATCAATATTAGATCAGATGCTGATGGTGATTTGGATATCAATGCTGATGATGAGATAGAACTCAATTCAACATTAATTGATATCAACGGTAATGTTGAAATATCTGGAACACTTGCACAAGCAGATGCCATAACAATGGCTACAAATAAAAAGATAATATTTCGTGATACTGCAATTCACATTAGTTCAACTGCTGATGGTGATTTAGCAATTGCAGCTGATGACGAAATAGATTTAACTTCAACTCTAATTGACGTAAACGGAAACCTAGATGTAAGTGGCACATACCAAGGTGGTGGCACAATGACCACAGGTGGAAACATTGTCATTCCTGATGCTGGAACAATCGGTTCTGCTTCAGATACAGATGCAATTGCAATTGGTTCAGATGGTGATGTTACACTTACACAAGATTTAGAACTACAACATGATGGTGCAATATTATCTTTTGGTGCTAATGATGAAGTGACTTTAACTCACGTTCACAATACTGGACTTGAATTAAAAGCTGAGATAGATGAAAGTAGTGCCTACACAGGACAACTGAATATAAACTCAGTAACGAAATCATCAGGACACTTAGCCAGAATCATGTTTACTCATGACGATCATGGTTCAGCATCAATTGCAAGTGACTACGAAAGTGCTGGCAACGGAAATCTAATATTCTCTACCAGAGGTGGTGGTGATCCTACGGAGCGTATGCGAATAAAAGGTGACGGTAAAGTTGGTATAGGTACTACTGCTCCTTTAACAAAAGCTCATATATTTGGATCAGGAACAGCAGTTGTGGCTTCTGGTTCTGACGGAAGGCAAGAGGCTATTATTGAAGGTGCAAACATTGCTCTAACTAGCAGTTTTGGCAATCTAAATGTTATTTCAAATACATCGCAAGCAGCAGACACTGGTGGTCAAATTGCTTTCGGTGGTAAGCACACAGATGATAGCAATGCTTATGGAACGTGGGCTGTAATCAAAGGTGCTAAAGAAAATGCAACTAGCGCAAATATTGCTAGTTATTTAGCATTTTCAACTCGTGCTAATGGTGCTGGCAATACAGAAAAATTACGGATTACTAGCGCCGGTAAAGTTGGTATAGGCACATCTAGCCCTAGTACACTTTTGCATGTTAATGGTGATGTAACTGTAGCAGGTGGGATTGCAGGTGTTACTGATATTAACACTGGTCAAATAGCCAATAGAAACGCCGTACAAAACGGAGCCATGATGATAGACCAGAAAGGCGGTACGACAACGCTATCAGGATATGCACCAGCAAAACCAGACAGGTATACTTCTTTTGAGGATAATGCTGGTACACAAACTGTAGCTCAAGATAGTGAATCTCCAGTAGGGTTTAATAAATCATTAAAAGTTACAAACACGGTTGCAGATTCTTCTATAGCAGCTGGAGATAGAGCCGTAATTGTTTACAGGCTTGAAGGTAATGATGCTGCAAGATTTGCTTTTGGAGGAAGTGACGCAAAAACTGTAACGCTCTCGTTTTATGTTAGAAGTAGCATTACTGGAACACATGGCGGTGCGTTAGGTAATGGTTCTGACAATAGGACTTTTCCGTTTACTTATTCTATTTCAAGCGCAAATACTTGGGAGCGCAAGTCTGTAACAATTGCTGGAGACACAACAGGCACTTGGGCTACAGATACAGGTAGAAGCTTACAAATTGTATGGAGTTTAGGTGTTGGTAGTACAAATTCGGGTACAGCAGGTGAGTGGGCGGCGGCAAATTATAATTCAGCAACAGGCGCAACAACTGCGTTTTTAACTACTTTAAATGCTACTTGGTATCTTACTGGAGTACAACTTGAGGAAGGTTCTACAGCTACAGACTTTGAGCATAAAACATACGCACAAGAAGAAATGGCGTGCAGAAGATATTATACCGAATCTGATGGTGATATATACACAGGTCTTATTGGTTTTGGTATTGCTGGCGCGGCAGGTGCTTTCCGTGACGCTGGATATTTTCCAGTTCCGATGAGAGTCGCACCAACAATGTCATATACAAATTTAGCGTCAGGTTGGAGCGCAGCAAATATAAATAGCAGAACTACGGGCTATACAGTTGAGTTAAGTAAAAATACAGCAGACATACGCCCAAATTATCAATTTACAGCAACGGCGGAGATGTAAATGAATATAGCAGCAGCAAAATATTTTCAAGCAAACGGCGTAGATAACAGTCAAGTTAGAGTTATAACAGATGAGAGTGAGACACTTTGGGTGCCAATGGATAATGGTAACACTGATTACATAGCTGTATTAGCGTGGGTAGAGGCTGGTAATACAATAGAGGACGCAGACTAAACTTTATAAATAGATAAACGGAGAAACAAAAATGATAAAAGTTTACATTTTAGTCGCAGTTATTGGATTGGTTGGTGGTGCAGTTTATGGTGCTTATTTTTACTATAATGACACCCAAAACCGTATTCGAATACTTACGGAAAATGCTGCACAATTAGAAATTGCAACACAGACACAAAAAAACACCATAGACACTCTTGTGCAAGATGCTGAACAAAATGCTGAACTTGCAAAAGAACTAAATACAAGACTTGAAGCTGCTAATAACTACAAAAATCAACTTATTGGTAAATTGAGAAAACATGATCTTTCTCGTTTGAGTCAACAAAAACCTCTTTTAGTTGAAGGAAAAATAAACCATGCGACAAAGAAATTGCTTACCGAATTTGAAACAATCACTGGCGCTGTTCCTGTTATTGCCGATCCTACTGTTAAGTAGTGGGTGTTCACTCTGGCCAAGTCTTAAAGAAATATCTGTTCAAACAGTAGAAGCAAAAAGGATTATTCCATTACAGAATAAACCTCGTCCTGTTGATATGAACAATATGCATTTTTGGATTGTTACAGAGCAAAATTTTGAAGAATTTAAGACTAAATTTACCAAAAAGAATGGTTCTTTTTTATTTTATAGTATTAGTGTAAGAGACTATGAAAACCTTGCATTAAACATGGCTGAAATAAAAAGATACATAGAGCAACAAAAAGAAATCATAATTTATTATGAAGATGCAATAACCTTCCAACAAACTGGTAAAAAACCAAAAAAAGAACTAGAGGAGATTAAAGAATAATGGGCAGTTTCAACAATAAACTTTCAGCAGAGTTTCACCCACCTAACAAATGGATTTTAGAACGTGCGCTTACATATCAAAATTCTGATATGGAAGAATCAGCACTTCAGTCGGTTGGAGTAAAATGCCCAGCAAGTAAAATTACATGTAAAAAAGATTTTGAGACAGACCTTGCAAGTGTGCCTCGTTCTATGTGGTGGTTGATTTCACCTTGGGATATAGCTCGTGCTGCAATTATTCACGATTTACTATACAGACGTATTCGAGAATATCGTGCAATAAATGAATACCCAGATAATCCAGATTTAGAAACAGTAGTTAATAACTACAAAGCTGCAAAGAAAGCTGCAGATAAAGTATTTCTAATGGCAATGGAAGATGCAACTCCAGCTGTTCCAAAATGGAAAATAAAAGCAGCTTATAATGCTGTTGTTGTCTTTGGTCGTTGGTCAATCATACCAACACAAGAAGAACTCTATAATACCTAATATGACTGGCGTTATGGACAAAAACACAGTTTCTAAGCATTACTGCAAATCTTGTGGTGATGAAAATCACTGTGGTCGCATAAATTATAATGAAGATGGCACAGTAAAATGTGGAATTTGTAAGTGTGCAGTCTGTTACCCTAGAAAAAAACAACTCAATAGAGGTTAAAATATGTGGTTCTTCTTGATAAGTAATATTTGTGGAAGTATCCTTGGCAACGCAACAAATAGTTGGTTTGCTGATACAAAACTCGGTAAATGGTTTTACCGTAAAGTTGATGATGTATCGACATGGGCTTCAAAAAAATTGGGGTTGAAGATTTTAAAAGATGAGGCAAGCTGGCAGACAAAGTACCCAAATGTCGCCTTAAAAATCGAAAAACTAGAAGCCAGAATAGAACAACTAGAGGATAAAAATAATAAAGTGGATTGATTTATTCCTGCTGGTATTGAATGCTAGCTTAATCCTACTGGTTTGTTGTATAACAAAGGAGAAAACTATGAACTGGATAAAAGAAAGATTATTGGAAAGAACTTCATGGGATGGCGCTACACTTATAGGTGTCGGTCTTGTGGTATTGTTCTTAGGCCCATTTGCAAAATACGCAGCTATGGCTGCAATTGCATGGGGTGTTGTTACTATGTTGAAATCAGAAGATTAATATCATGGCAGAGTTAGAGACAGAAGTAAAACTTATTAAAAAAGAATTACGAGATCAGCAAAAAATACATGATCGTATTGATATCGCAATTGAAAAGTTAACTGATGTCTCCAACTCTATTCATCGTATGCTTGCGGTGCATGAAGAAAAAATTGCAAGACAAGAAGAAGCAATTGAAGATGCAGAAAAATCATTAGAAAATAGACGAAGTGAACTCTCTACTAAAATAGATGAACTTCACTCTCGTATTACTACAAATAGTAAAGAAATCATGTCTGCTGCATCTGCACAGCACATTCAACAGAATAAAGAAATACAAAAGATTAAAGACGAACTTGCTGCAAGAGTAGGTGTCTTAGAGAAATGGAGACACGTTCTTATTGGTGGCTCTATCGTAATCGGGTTTATCATCCACAAGTTTATCAAATTTAGTACTTGACATTTATGGTGCAGTCCTGTATGATGTATCTAATATGTCGTATATTGATTCAAAATTCTTAAATATCCTTAGTCCTCAACTGTTAAAGTTTCAAAAGAAGGGTGATAACCTGTGGAACTTTCGTTGTCCTTACTGTGGGGATTCACAAAAATCTCGTTCCAAAGCAAGAGGGTTTGTATATCGCAAGAAAAATGACTTGTTCTTTAAGTGTCATAATTGTGGTATGGGAACAACTCTTGGCAATCTTATTAAGTATTTGGACTCTAAAATTCATAAAGACTATATAATGGAGAGATATAAAAGTGGAGTCAAAACTGTTGACCCAAAGACGGAGTTTAAATTCAATGCCCCAGTGTTTCGCAAAAAAGGTGTCCTCAAAAATCTTAAATCTATTTCAGATTTGCCAGAAAAACACCCTGCTCGAACCATCATTGAAAAACGAAAACTGCCACTCAAATGTCTTAACGACTTATACCTGTGTGAGTCATTTTACAAATTCACGAATTCATTAGTACCGAATAAATTTCCATCATTGGATGGAGATCACCCAAGGCTATTGATTCCATTTCGTGATAAAGACGGTGAAGTGTTTGCATATCAGGGTAGAGCGTTTGGTGATGAAACACCTAAGTATATCACAATCAAACTAGATAGTGATGCAGATAAAATATTTGGTTTAGACAAAGTAGATAAAAATAAAAAAATCTATGTTGTTGAGGGCCCGATAGATAGTCTGTTTTTAGATAATTGCATTGCAGTTGCTGGAGCAGACTTTAATAATGTTCAAGGTGATATAACAGTTATCTATGATAACGAACCAAGAAACGAGGAGATAGTTAAACAAATAGAAAAAACTATCAACGAGGGTCGAAGCGTTGTTCTGTGGCCTGACAGTATGAAAGAAAAAGATATTAATGATATGATTTTGTCAGGATACACAAAATTAGAAATACAAAAAATCATAGAAGACAATACCTTTGAAGGTGTTTCTGCTAAATTGAGATTTACAGGATGGAGAAAAATAAATGAAAGAAGCGTTTCAAAAACAATATGATGAGAAATCAACACCTTGGAATTATGATGGGTTTGATAAGGACATACAGAAGTTTTTAGAAGAGAATAAAGTTTTTTCTGTATGGAATTATTCTGAACTTGATAAAGACTTTGATGAAGTTTTTAAAAAGTTAAATCCACGTTCTACTGTTGTTGATCTTGGTTGTGGTAACGGCGCACAAGCATATCACATAGAAAAAATGGGTTTTGATGTAACAGGAACAGACGTAGTAAATGCACTAGAATACAAATTAAATAATTTTATTTTAGATGATGCACTAAAAAGTAAACTGACAAAGAAATATGATGTTATTATAGACAGGGGGTTAATACACAACTTATTCCATTTAAAAGAAACGCGACACAAATATTTTGAAATGATAGGTAATATAATACATGACGATAGTTATATTATTTTAAAAGTATTAAGTCCGTATGAAGCTAGATTTAATCCATCTACTCATTCTGGGCCATATCGTTTTAATGAAAAACAACTAGAGGGATTTTACTCTGGTTTTGGTTTTAAATGTGTGGAACTTAGAGACACACTTTTTTACACAAACTTGCAACCGCACCTGAGAGGATACTTAGGAATATACAAAAAGGAGCTATAAACAAAATGGAATCTGCCGAAATCTCATACCTCAACTCGGAAGAAAAATATTTAAATATCAATATAGAAAGGCACAAAGACAATAACATATCAGATCAGGCAAAAAAATTATTAAAGGATTATTATCAATTAGAAGACGAGGTATCACCACAGCAGGCATACGCGAGAGCATCGGTTGCATATTGTTATGGAGATTATGAATTAGCACAAAGAATATATAACTATGTTAGTGATGGGTGGTTTATGTTTGCATCACCAGTATTATCTAATGCACCACTTCCTAATGTAAAAACAAAAGCACTTCCCATTTCTTGTTTTTTAACTTATGTTCCTGATTCATTAGAGGGTCTTATTGACCATTCTGCTGAACTACGTTGGTTGTCAGTTAAGGGTGGTGGTGTCGGTGGACATTGGAGTGATGTTCGTGCGGTGTCAGATAAAGCGCCAGGCCCAATGCCATTCATACATACAGTAGACGCTGATATGACGGCTTATCGTCAAGGTAAGACTCGTAAGGGGTCGTATGCTGCATACATGGATATATCACACCCCGATATTATTGAGTTCCTAAACATGCGTATTCCAACAGGGGATGTGAATAGAAAAAATTTAAATTTACACCACTCAGTAAATATTAGTGATGCGTTTATGCGAGCAGTTGAAAGAGATGAGATGTGGGATTTGATTGACCCCAATGACCAGACAGTTCGGGATAGTAAAAAAGCTAGAAAAATCTGGGAGACAGTTTTAGAAACTCGTTATCGTACTGGTGAACCATATCTAAATTATATTGATACTGTTAATCGTGCGATGCCACAATCCATGAAAGACAAGGGATTGAAAATACATGGGTCTAATTTATGCAATGAAATACATTTGCCCACCTCTGAAGACCGCACAGCTGTATGTTGTTTGTCATCTGTCAACCTAGAGAAATATGACGAATGGAAAGACAGTTTTATGATTGCTGATCTTGTTCGGTTTTTAGATAATGTGCTTCAATTCTTTATTGATAATGCACCAACTGAAATAAGTCGTGCAAAGTATTCTGCTGAACAAGAGCGTTCTCTTGGTCTTGGTGCAATGGGTTGGCATTCTTATCTTCACAAACACCGCATTCCTTTTGAGTCAGACATTGCAAAAGAAAAAAATATTGAAATTTTTGAACATATAAAATCAGAAGCAATATTAGAAACAGAACAGTTAGCAACAGAACGTGGAGAGTGTCCAGACATGGAAGGAACAGGTCGGCGCAACTCACATCTACTTGCGATTGCTCCTAATGCAAACAGTTCTATTATTTGTGGCACATCACCAGCTATTGAACCAAATAAAGCAAACGCATACACTCACAGAACAAGAGCTGGTTCTCATTTAGTCAAAGACAAATACCTTGAAGAAGAATTAGAAAAGGTGGGCAGAAACGATACTAAAGCATGGACTTCTATTATTACTAATGGTGGTTCAGTTCAACATTTAAAATATTTGTCAGATGAAGTAAAGAGTGTGTTTAAAACAGCAATTGAAATTGACCAAAATGAAATCATATCTCAAGCTGCAGATCGGCAAGAGTTTTTGTGCCAAGGTCAATCTTTAAATGTATTTTTTGCGTCTGGTGCTAAACGTGCAGAACTTCATGAGGTACACTACAATGCTTGGAAACTTGGTTGTAAGGGAATGTATTATTTGAGAACAGAAACATCAAACAAAGCAGAAAACGTGTCTACACAAATAGTTCGTGATGCACTAAAAGATTACGAAACTCAAGCAATGTCAATTAACCAAGAGGAGTGTGTCGCATGTCAGGGATAAGAATAGTAACAAAATCAGAATGTCCTTTTTGTGCAATGGCAAAGAATTGGCTCAAAGAACATTCTTTTGAATATGTAGAAGATTTAATTGATAATGAAGAAGAACGTCTTGCGTTCTATCAAACAATAAATGGTGCTACAGAAGTTGTGGGTGAGCTAAATACTCGTAGAGTTAATTCTGTTCCTCAAATCTTTATTGATGATAAACGTATCGGTGGATATGATGAGTTGTTAAAGGTGGGTGATGACTTGTTAAGAAAACGCTGTGGGGGTGGACTGATGCAATTCAGCGAAACCTATAAACCATTTCATTATCCGTGGGCAGTAGAGATTGCCACACGACATGAGAAAGCACATTGGATAGAAGATGAACTTGATTTGTCTGATGATGTTTCAGATTGGAAGTCTGGTAAGGTTACAGATATTGAAAAGGAATATGTCACAAACATTTTACGATTGTTTACACAGTCAGATGTTGCAGTCGGTCAGAACTATTTCGATCAGTTCATTCCTAAGTTTAAGAACAATGAAATTCGTAATATGTTGGGTTCTTTTGCAGCTCGAGAAGGTATACATCAACGTGCGTATGCGTTACTCAATGAAACACTAGGACTACCAGACAGCGAGTATCATGCGTTTTTAGAATACAAAGTGATGGTTGACAAGATTGAGTTTATGCAAGAGTCTGATAATAATAGTATGAAGGGTTTGGGTCTTGCACTTGCAAAGTCGGTGTTCAACGAAGGCGTTGCGCTATTTGCATCATTCGTTATGTTGTTAAACTTCCAGCGGTTCGGTAAGATGAAAGGTATGGGTAAAGTTGTTGAATGGTCTATTCGTGATGAGTCTATGCACGTTGAAGGAAATGCAAAGTTGTTTCGTCAATTCTGTATCGAACACCCCAAAGTAGTTGATGATGAATTTAAACTAAGCATTTACGAGATGGCGCGAGTCGCAGTTAAGTTAGAAGATAAGTTTGTTGACCTTGCATATAAACTAGGAAATGTTGATGGTTTAGAAGCAACCGAAGTAAAATCATATATAAGGTATATAACAGATAGGCGACTATTGCAGTTAGGTCTAAAGACTAACTTTAAGGTAAAAGAAAATCCACTACCTTGGCTAGAATGGGTTTTAAATGGCGCCGACCACACTAACTTTTTTGAAAATCGTGTTACTGAATATGAGGTAGCAGGATTGTCTGGCAATTGGGATGATGCATATGAAAAAGAAAGTGAGGTGGCCGTATGCTCAATAAATTGATTGTTTGTAATGAATGTGATGCAGAATTTAAAGTTGCCCACACTATGGATGAGGTTTATTATAGAGTAGAGTATTGTGTTTTTTGCGGTGGCGAACTATCCGAAGAAAATAAAGATGAAGTAGAACCACCAGAATGGACTGATGATGACGAATAATCATGGGGGAAAAGGTTCTTCTCCAAGACCCATAAGTAATAAGAAACAATTTGATAAAAATTGGAATTTGATATTCGGAGAAAAGAAAGATAATGAAAACGCAAAGTGCAAAAGCAAAAGGAAGAAGATTTCAGCAGTGGGTTCGTGATAAATTAATAGAAACCTTGAACGTACATCCAGAAGATGTAGAATCTCGTAGTATGGGTGCTGGGGGTGAAGATTTGATTATGGCAAGAGCTGCAAGAGAGAAGTTTCCATATTCAATTGAGTGTAAAAACCAAGAAACACTTAATGTGTGGAAATCATACGAACAAGCAGAATCTAACTCTGGTGATTATGAACCAGTAGTTTTTATTAAAAGAAATAATCAAAAACCTCTAGTAGTGGTTGATGCAGAATACTTTGTTAAGTTGCATCAAATGTTACCAAAGGAATATAATATAAATGAGCTTTGTTGAAGAATATAAGAAATACCACGCAGAAGAAGAACATAATTTTCCAGGCAACAGTCTTAGACCACAACTAAGACACATTGTCGATTTGGTACAAGATACTAAATCAAAAACCTTGCTTGATTATGGTTGTGGTAAGGGATTACAATACTCTGAATGGAAACACCACGAAGAGTTTGGAGTGATGCCTGCTTTATATGACCCAGCTGTTCCAGCATTCGAAAATCTACCAGATGGGCCCTTTCATGGTGTGTATTCCACAGATGTATTGGAACACATACCCAAAGAACAAATTCCAGAAACAATACATAACATTTATTCGCGAGCAGAACGATTTGTTTTCCTCGGAATATGCACTAGACCTGCCAATACAATCCTTCCAAATGGTGAAAACGCACATTGTACAGTAGAACCAATAGGTTTCTGGCGAACAATGGTCGAAAAATACGCACCAAACCCTGTCTATACTCACATAAAAACCTATGGTAACTGCAATAGTTACGAAATACTTCATGAAGATGTTTATCTTGAGTGGTATATAAACAACGTGTGACGTTATAAATACCTAACCGAATAGATATCTTATAAATAGGTACATTGGAGGTATGAATGTGGATGCATTTACTTTAATTAAAGAAGTCGGAGTCCCCATTGCAGTCGCAATAATTATGGGGTTTTTTATATTTATGGTATTGAAACAAATACTTGAGGGTATAATTGACCAAATAAGAACTCTGACCATGTTTTGTAAGATGCTTGAAGATAGAGCAAGAGTAGGATGTAATGAGCTTATAAAAATTGATTTGTTAGTTAGTTCTGCTTTAGGAGTTACACCAGACATTAATCGTATTGCTCGTGCTGAAAACTTTAAAGAAGATGGTAAGTTGGATGTGAGGAGAGATTGATGCAAGATGTATCAAAACTAATTACCGATTTTGGGTTTCCAGTTGTCATGTCTGTCGGTATGGGGTATTTTATATACTACATATGGCAGTTTATTAGTAACAACATTCAACCAGAGTTAGATGCAATGCATCTTGCTCTTATAAAATGTATAGACCAAAATCGTATGTTAGATAATGATATGATACGACTGCAACAAAAAGTAAATGTAGTTTTAGAATATAGAGAAAAAGATAAAATACAAGAGGAAATACAAGAACAGGCAGAAAAAATAGCTATCGAGTCGGGATTAGCTGGGAAACCACAAAATGAAAATAAAAAGAACACTTAATTTTAAAATTAAAATAACTATTTTATTATCGTTGTTTTTGTGTATATATGTTGCAGAATATGCTAAAGCAAGCGACTTGGTTCACCAGTGGAAATCACCAGCTTTTAGTGGAAATGGTTACAGTTCACACGCACTAACAATTGAAAATCAAGAACACTCTAGAAAGAAAGCGATAAGAGAAAAGAAAGAAGCTGCAGAAAGAGAAGCGTTAAGAGATGCAGCTAATACGAATCTTTCAAAGTTTATGAAAAATGTTGAATCAAGAATTTATGCACAGTTGTCAAAACAACTCGTGGACAGCATGTTCGGAGAAAATTCTGGAGAAGCAGGTACAGTCACATTTGAAGGTACAACAATCAGTTACGTCAAAGATACAGAAAACGTAACTCTAACAATAGTGGATACAAATGCAAGCGAAACCGTTATTACAGTTCCTATTGGCGACTTTACTTTTTAGTCTAGGTGGTTGTGCTACGACAGAATTCTTAGAAGCACCAACATCTACATCAGTCCCGATGGTGAACAAATTAGAAAATTTTCCACCTCCTGAGAGGAAGGTTGACATAGCTGTTTATAAATTTGTCGATCAAACGGGGCAAAGGAAACCTATTGACACAGGTGCTTCGTTCAGTATGGCTGTAACACAAGGAGCAGCAACGTGGTTAGTACAAGCACTTAAATCTGCTGGAAAGGGAGAGTGGTTTACAGTTGTTGAAAGAATGCAATTAGACCAACTGTTAAAAGAACGGCAGATTATAAGAAATACAAGAACCACTTATGATGGCGAAAACGCAAAAAAAGTTAGACCTTTAACTTTTGCTGGTGTTTTTGTAGCTGGTGGAATTGTTGGTTATGATTCTAATATAGAAACTGGAGGTGCTGGTGCAAGATATTTGGGAGTGGGCCCACAAGTTGAATACCGCAGAGATATGGTGTCGGTTGGCCTAAGATTAATATCTGTTCAAACAGGTGAAGTTTTACTTGCAGTAAGCTCCCAAAAAACTATATTAAGTGCTAAAGTTGGCGTAAGTCTTTTCACATTTTTAGACATGGGTACTAAATTGTTAGAAGTTGAAGCTGGCGTTACTGAGAATGAGTCTACATCTTACGCAGTTCGTAAAGCAATCGAACATTGTGTAAGTCAGATAATTGAAGAAGGGATAGAAAAAGAACTATGGAAATTTAAATAAGGAGACAATTAAATGAAAACGATTATATCGAGCATATTTGTATTAATTGCTATCGTTTATTTTGTTATGTGGGGAGTGGGAGAAAGTCATGCAAGTGATGTATATGTTACACAGTCAGGCGCAAGTCTTACTGCAAATGTCAATCAAGACGGACAGACCAATAAATTTGGTGATTCGACCACGGCAGTTACTTTAACAGGCGACAACCAGACTTTGGATATTGACCAAATTGGTAATACAAATACCATTGCAGCTTCTGTTGTGGGTGCGACACAAACATTCACACTTAAACAAGAAGGTAACAGTAATACATCTACTGTATCGGTTGGTGCTAACTCTGCGTCAGCTGACAATAGTATTATTGAAACGATCACAGGTAGTTCAAATACAACTACTGTTAACGTAGGTAACTCAGCTGCATCTGATGATGCAGATATTGATTTGACTGCAACTGGTGATAGCAATACTATAACCATTAATGAAAACAGTACTGCATCACTAACTGGTAGTGATAAAAAGATAACAAACATTACTGCAATCGGTTCTAGCAATACTATTACATCAACACATACTGGTGCAGCTGACCAAGATACAACTCTACATCATACAGGAGCATCTAGCACATTTGCGATTACTCAAGGTGGTGCGTATGACGGCACAACCTCTATGACAACAGTGGGGTCTGGTCATAATGTTACGGTTACTATGGACGATTAGTTTTACATTTTTGATGCTGATGAGCAATATTGCTCTGTCAGACACTATTGGTAATGTAGTAAAACAAAAAGGAAATGCCTCAGTTGAGAGAGCAAAGAACAAACTTGCTCTGAAAAAAGACTTTGGTATTGAATTTAAAGATAATGTCCGTACAGGAAATGGTAATGTTGGCATAAAATTTGTAGATAATACAAATGTGGCAATAAGCCCGCACAGTTCATTGGTGATAGATGACTTTGTGTACGACCCAAATAGTAAGGGTGGGTCTAAACTTGTAATGAATGTCGCATTGGGAACAGTTAGATATGCAAGTGGTAACATTGCAAAACTGAATGCTCAAAATGTTGATATACGCACGCCAACCGCACGAATAGGTGTACTTGGAACTGCGTTTAGTATGACAGTTGATGAGGTAGGAAAATCTTTGATTATTCTACTTCCCAATGCAGATGGAACGGTGGGTAAAATTTCAGTAGAAAGTGAAGCTGGCCAAGTTATGCTCAACCAAGCATTTCAATCTACACTGGTTACAAATGGCGAAAGTATGCCAACTAAACCAGTTGTACTTGATTTATCTTTAGACCAGATTAATAATCTATTAATAATCAAACCACCAAAAGAAAAACTTATAGAAATAGTTAAAAACATTAATAGTTCAAATAACTTATTAGATGTAGATTTCTTAGAGTTTAAAGTATTAGATGAAAATGAACTTGATGAAGATGAATTGCAGTTTACTGAATTGGATATTAATCCTTTAGATGTAGATTTGTTGATGAATGTTTTAGATCAATTAATTGCATTGACCGCACAGTCAGAAATGATAGATGGTAGAACAAGTGGGTTCAACAAAGCAACTCAAGTCAATACGCTTCGTGATGGTTCGCGCTTAGAAATAATTAGGCAGGTTGGAAGTAGTGAGGTGCATTTAAGACTAAATGCAGATTGGGGTTATGTAATTAATTTGACACAAGGTGGAATACCTGTGCCGGAGATAACGACAGATGACGAAACTACTAATAATATTGTTATCTATCAGTCTGAGTAGTATTGCATACGCTGACAACAGTGTATTCATAGAACAAATTACTACCAGTGACGATACAACGATAACTATTAATCAAGACGGCAATAACAATGCTGTTAACTTGTCTATGGCTCATGATGATAACACACTTGATTTTAATCAAGTAGGAAACAACAATACAATTAGTTGGGTGTCTTATTGGGGTTCTGGTAAAGTTTGGGGTGGTGATATAGATGGTACAAATAATACTCTTAAATTTGAACAGTATAATACTACAGGTTCGGACTCCAACAGAATAGGGTTTCATATGCCGGGCAATGATAACGATCTTCATGTTTGTCAGGGTGCAACATTTTCTAGTAGTACAGACACAACTTGTTCTGGCACAACACCAAACTCTGAGTATGGTGGTCACATAGTTAACCTTGATGTACATGCAAATGGTAATAGTGTGAAGGTAGGACAAGAAACAGGTACAGGCAATGCTGACCACTATGCACAAATATATTATTATAATGGTGATAATAACGATACGTTTGTTACACAGAAAGGAAATGGAGATAAGGACTTGAGAATGGACATAAGAACAGACGGTGGAGAACAAGAGGTCATGCAAAAGGGTGATGGAGCTCATACCGCAACAGTAAATTTATATGGTTCGTATCATACTGATTTATCGCTAACACAACAAGGGAATACAGCACAGTCTTATTCTATTACACAGACCTGCCAAACTTCTGGTGGTTGTGGAATATCATTAACACAAGGAAATTAGTATGAAAAAATGGATTATCTCTATCTTGGTTATTATTATATTTTGTGGTATACGTTTTGTAGACCCTTGGTTTCTGGACATGGTGCGAATGAAAGCACTAGACCAACATCAAAGAACACAACAAGAAGAAATCTCAGATAAAATTGTAACAGTAGAAATAGATAATGAATCTATAAGAGAACGTGGTCAATGGCCATGGCCTAGAAACGAATTAGCAAAAGATATTGAAGCACTTTATCGTATGGGAGCTGCGATTGTTGTAGTTCCTATACTGTTTGCAGATGAAGATAGGATGGGTGGTGATCAACAATTTGATGAGATGTTGAAGAAGACTCCCACCATCATAGGTCAAATACCAGCAAACGAAACTAAAGGCAATCCTATTTCCAGAGGAGTAGCAACAATAGGTACGCCATGGCAACCTTGGGTGTATAACTATACAGGTGCGGTTGGGCCAATAGAACCTTTTGCAAAATCAGCAATAGGTGTTGGTATGATGTTAGTTGCACCAGAGGGTGATGGTGTAGTTCGTAGAATGCCTTTGGTGGTTCAGATAGACGGACAACTATACCCATCATTATCTATGGAGATATTAAGAGTAGCTGCTGGTGATCTCAGTTACCAGATGAAAACTGGTGAGGGTGGTATCGAAGCACTACGCATACCAAAATACAAAAAGGTACTGACTGATGCGAATGGTGCAGTCTGGATTGATTTCAAATGGAAAACGAAAACTTATCCAATAAACAGATTAGTAGAAAAAGAGTTGTTTGAAGAATTAAATTTCAACGGAAAGATTGTTATACTTTCACCAACTGCGTCTGGTATTGATAATCCAGTTGCAACACCAGTTGGTGTTATTCAAAGTCATGATTTGATAGCTGCATCTATAACAACTATGATGACAGGAAGAAACATCACAAGGCCATTCTGGTCTGACTTAGCAGAGTTGTCAGTTACCCTAGTAACATCATTGGTACTAACTGCCGTGGTGTTAACACTAAGTTGGTATTTCGGTGCAATACTATTACCATTATTTCTTGCAGGGTCTTATTACGGTAGTTCATATTTATTTACTGAATACAGTTATCTAATAGATTGGTCATACCCTGTTCTGACTATGTTTGTGGTTTGGTCGGTTGCAGCTTTTCTACGGTTCATGGAAGAATTCAGATTGCGTCAACAGATCAAGAAACAGTTTGAACACTACCTTGACCCAAGACAGGTTGCAATTTTACAGAAAAATCCAGAGGCACTAAAACTTGGTGGTGAACGTAGAGAGATGAGTTTTCTTTTTATGGACATTGTTGGATTTACACCTATATCAGAATACTACAAAAACAATGATGACCCAGAGGGGTTGGTTGACTGTATCAATGATTACCTAGATCGTATGACCAAGATAGTCTTGAATAATGGTGGAACGGTAGACAAGTATATGGGTGATTGTATCATGGCATTCTGGAACGCACCACTGGATTGTGAGAACCATGCAGAAATGGCAGTTCGTACCTCTATGGAGTGTGCGGTGGAGACTGAGAATCTAAAGGCTGCATGGAAGGAGAAAGGACTACCAGAGATTAATATCGGTAGTGGAGTCAATACAGGAACGTGTATTGTGGGTAATATGGGTAGTAGCACCAGATTTGACTATTCAGTTATTGGTGATGCAGTCAATCTGGCTGCAAGATTAGAGGCATCTACTCGTAACTATAAGACTCGCGGTGGCAGTATTGTTAATACGATTTACTCATCATATACCCAAGAACAGCTACCAGATGACCTAAAAGGTGTCGAATTGGACAAAATTAAGGTCAAAGGTAAGGATGAATTGATAACTATTTTCAAACCTCGTTAAAAATCAATAACTTAGCAACTAAAATAGTGCTTGACAAATCCTGTCCAATCCCTTATAATGGTTACATAAGATGAAAAAAGAGGTGACTAAATGAGTCAAGTGAAAAATTGGGTGATGGACATGGAAGAGTACACAATTGATGCAGCTGCAGAGGTACTTTCAGATGTAGAAAACATTACCAGCAAAGAAGCAATTCTCTCAAATGTAATCGCATACGTCAAAGAACGTATGGAAATTGTTGATGAAAGTTACATAAAAGAGTATTTTGAAACGAATATTGACGAGTGGCGATTTGAGTTTAATTCAAAATATATCTAATCTGGCCTTGACAAACCCTGTTCGGTGTGTTATCATAGCTATATAAGATGAAAAAAGTGAGTAAAAATATGAAGTTTGAATTTTTTTGTGACCAACCTCAGAAAAAAACTGTGTCAAGTCATGATCATGTAATCAACTCTAAATGTGAGTGGAATACGCTGTCTAACAAAAATGCAGAAATTAAAATATTTGATATTGTGATGGATGCAGTTGATTATGAAACTTTCATAAGACTCTATCATGCAGCTCTAGTTTCAGAGTATGTTCCAAAAGATGCGATGGAAACCTATAGAATGTGGTGTGCTGACATTACTGAAATACTTCTCAACAACGAAGAGAAGAATTTAAGTAGGTTAAAAATCAAAGAGTATGCTTTGTGTCATCGTGATCTGAAAGACTACAAACAAGAGTTTGATTGGGAAATGGTTGCTTTAAAGAAAGCAAAAGAGAAATACCCACCACGTTATAAAGCTCTGTACTACAGACCAGAAGTAAAACTTGCGTTGGCCGCATAAGGAAAGATATGAAATACTACTATAAAATTGGTGATAAAGAATTTGAAATGATACCAATCCCCAAACTTCATCGTTTGTGGAGTATTGGTGAGGTGGAGAGTTTTCCTAGTATGCTTGCGTTGTATAGACGAATACTTCTCAAGAAATCTTGTGCTCTCAATGCAAAAAGTGACGACAATGACATACTAACTGTTAAAAGACTTGCTGTTCGCGTTAGAAAACTTGAAATGTTCCTCGACATCATTACAAGAGAAAATCAAGCTGCATAAGGAAATTTTATAAACCAGTAGGAAAATACGAAACATAAATACTATTATGGATGCTTTTACACACACAATATTAGCAATGGGTGCTATTATTATATCATATTCTATCGGCAGATATATTCAAAATAATACTCTGCACGAAAAGGTTGTGGGCTGGGTTCTTGACAAGTTAGAAGAAGATGGATTTATTAAAACCAGACTAGATAATTCTGGCGATAAAGAATTAATTAAAATATCGGAAATTATTGAAAACCACATCAAAGGTACTTGACTTTTTATTCCAAATAAAGTATATTTTATATTATGACTATGCATATGATGCCTGTATATTATACCTCTAATAGTACACGCAAAAAGAAACCCACCAAAAACAAGAGAATTCTTGCAGCACGTGCTGAATACGATGCTTTTCTTCGTAAGCACGGCTGTCACCCCGATCAACTCAAAAATAAACCTAAGAAGTTTGTCGAATGGAAAGGTCATGGGAATGTGTATCGTAGAGAAACAAAACACATACCTAGTCGTATGGACATGGGCAACATAGATAGTTGCACCAAAAAAGACAATTCCGAAAGACTAAAAATATCATCAAATTATACTATTGCGCCCGCATATAATAAAGGTGCATATCAAGTAATACCAAAAGCAAATGTAAAGGACATTGGTAAATGAAAGTAGAAGTTCGCAGAGGCAATGTGGATAAAGCTATTCGAAGTATGAAAAAGAAATTGGAACAAGACGGACTTTTTAATACACTTAGAGAGCGTGAGTTTTATGAATCAAGAGGAACAAAACGTAGAAAAAGTAAAGCAGCTTCAATTCGTAGGCAACAAAGAGAATTAAAGAAAAGAAAAGATGAACTTGGATATTAAATCAAATACTAAAAATTTTCTAGAGGGGGTAAATAGTAATATGGCACGAAAGAAAATAATTGCTACTACGGATAATAGTAAATGGGAAGCACCCAAGAAACGTAAACCTCGCAAACCTATGACCGAGGAACAAAAGAAAGCTGCAGGTGAACGACTTGCAAAAGCAAGAGCTGCAAGAGCTGCAAAGAACCCCGACTATGGTAAAACTGGTGTTCATACTAGTGTAAAACATTTAGAAGATGAACATCAATTACACCCTGATAAAGTTAAAAATTGGATTAAGACACAGAAAGACCTTGCAAAAGTTCAGCGCATATCTGTAAGACAGAACATTAAAGGTGCAGCTGCAAAACTTGCTATACACGAAGGATATATTCGCAATATGCAATCTTATCTTCGTACTGGTGATTGGATTGATGATTTTTATGGAGAATATCAACAGAATAAAGTAAAACGGCGGTGTGTAGCATTATCATACTATTGGTATGGGCCTAAGAAAGGTCAACCAAAAAGAACCGTTGGAGTACTCTATCCCGATTTGGGTTATGTGTGGACAGAAGAAATGGCTGACGAAAAGGATTATTGATTTGGAAGAAGATAATGAACTTGGCAAAGTTATTAAGGGGCCATGGAAAGAAACACCCATAAAACAAATTGACGAAATTGAAATAGACCTCGAAATAAAAAGAGCGTTTGCTGAAAATTTAACACAAGAATTGATTGTTCACATGATTCAAATGTGTCATAACCACGAAATTGTAGTTGACAATGAAAAGTTTATACAAGACATTGGTATTATAATTGAGTTTACGAGAGGATTGATATATAGAGTGATGTTAATGGATTACCCCACACATGACATTGTAGATACATTTGTTAATGTTGTTTATGATGATGATGGAAAGAAGCATACTGAAGTTGATATGGAACAGTTGAGAGAAACCATTGAATTACTTCATAAGGATGAAGAATAATGATTTTAGTTGATATGAGTCAAATTTCAGTTGCAAGTGTTATGATGCATTTGCATATGACCAAAGAAACTAAGCCAGATGATAATATGGTTCGCCATATGATTTTGAATTCGTTACGGATGTATCGCACTCGTTTTAAATCTGAGTTTGGAGAGTTAGTATTGTGCTATGATTCCAAGCACTATTGGAGGCGCGACTATTATCCAGAGTATAAAGCTTCTCGCAAAACTACCAGAAAGAAATCAAACCACGATTGGGATGCTATCTTTGAGTGCCTTAATAAAATCAAAAAAGAATTTTCAGAGAACCTACCTTATAAGTTTCTAGAGGTGTATGGTGCAGAGGCTGATGATATCATTGGCACACTTAGTGTAGAATCCTGTAATGAAGTTATGATATTGTCTGGTGATAAAGATTTTATTCAATTGCAAAAATATCCTAACGTAAAACAATACAGTCCAATTACTAAGAAAATGGTAGACGGAGAAAATCCTGTTACCTATCTTCAAGAACATATTTTCAAGGGTGATACTAGTGATGGCATACCTAATGTGTTATCACCAGATAATACATTTACTGAAGGATTGCGCCAACGTCCGTTAGGTGCTAAAAAGATTTCATCTTGGGTTAACAATAACATTGATGATGTGTTGCCTAATGATGAAGTAAAACGTAACTACCAAAGAAATAAAAAATTGATTGATCTTACTTGTTGTCCAGAAGAATTGTCGTCTGAGATAATACATAAATATAAGGAAGCACCAGTTAATGATCGTAGTAAACTACTGAACTATTTTATTAAAACGAGGTTAAAAACTCTAACTGAATCTATAGGAGAATTTTAGAATGGATTTATTAATATCAGAAATTTTGGACAAGGTGTCCAAAGCAAAAACAAAACAAAACAAGATCGCTCTGTTAAAAGAGCATGATAGCCCAGCATTAAGAATGGTTATCAAGTCTTCATTTGATCCCAAAATCAAATGGGCATTACCAGAAGGTGAAGTTCCTTTCAGACGAAACGAAGCACCAGAAGGCACTGAACATAGCATTCTTGCGTATGAGTCTAGAAAACTATATCATTATATTAAGGGTGGTAATGGTGATTTATCTCAGAGGAAGAGAGAAACAATGTTTGTTCAAATGCTTGAAGGTTTGCACGAATCTGAAGCAGACGTTCTTGTAGCTGCAAAAGATGGTATACTCCATCAAATGTATAAGGGTTTGTCAGCAAATGTTGTAAAGGAAGCTTTCAACTGGACTGATGAGTTTATGGTAGATGACCACGCTGTTTACCATCAGATGCCAGGCCCTGCGAATGGTTGATGACCTCGCAGAGATGGAATTGAAAACTAAGTATAATAAAAAGGGTCTTTAATATAATGAATGGAATTGAACAACTAGTGGTTGGCACAATGTTTGGTGTTGTTGGTGCAGTTGCTCAACCTTTACCAGAAGATGTAAAGTCTAAATCGGTAGAATGTCTTGCACTCAACATGTATCACGAAGCAAGGGGTCAGGGTACTGCTGGTGAACTTGCGGTGACTACTGTTGTGATGAACAGAGTTAATGACTCAAGGTTTCCTAATACTATATGTGGAGTGGTGAAACAAGGCCCGACTCGACCATCATGGAAAGACCCTAAAATTTTATTTCCCATTAAACACAAATGTCAATTTAGTTGGTATTGTGATGGTAAAAGTGATAAACCAAGAAATAAAAAAACTTATGCAAAAATGTTAGATTTTGCAGATGCAATATTAAGTAATAAGTTGTTGTACTTAGATATCACTGATGGTGCTACGCACTATCACGCCGATTATGTCAATCCTGCTTGGGCAAAAACAAAAACAAAAACTGTAGAAATACAAGATCATATTTTTTATCGTTGGGAAAAATAAATATGTCTGATAATATAATATCCTTATCAGATTTAATTGAGCAAAGGCTTCGCAAACAACAAGAGATAGATTACTATAAAGAAACTCTTATAAAGTTGGAGCGAAAAATTGGTGAGCTTAGTAAAGAAGTAGGTATTACTTCTTTAATTATTGATATGATTGAGACTGAAAGAGTCTTGACAATTGATGAGAAGCTTGGTAAAATGTTACTATTGAATGATAAAAAGAGAACCAAATGAATATATTTTATGTAGATCGTGATCCTAAGATTGCATCCAAGATGCATTGTGATAAACACGTTTGTAAAATGGTGATTGAGTATGCTCAGCTTATGTCAACAGCTCATCGTGTACTTGATGGTACTCAATATTATGGTCTAACCAAGAACGGTAGAAAGATTAAACGCTGGAAATTAGAAGACAAAGTAATGGAAGACAATCTAATGAAAGCATCACATATCAATCACCCTTCAAACCTATGGGTTCGGGAATCTAAAACAAATTACAAATGGTTATATTCTCTGTGGATTAATTTACTTAAAGAATATACACATCGATATGGCAGAGAACATGCGTGTGAAGGCTACATAAATTTTCTCAAGGATTTGCCAACAAACATTCCTCACAATGAGTTTAGTGATCCACCACAATGTATGCCTGATGATTGTAAAACTGATGATACGGTGTCAGCATATCAAACCTACTACATAGTAAAGAAATCAGACTTTGCAAAATGGAAAAACAGAGCAATACCAAAGTGGTTTAGTGATAATCATACATCCCTTTCTTTAACTTAACGGAGAAATAATGAATCATTTCATGACAAACATTTCTGCTATGGAACAAGAAATTGCAACTCAACAAAAACAATTATATAATGCATACATTCGAATAAAAGAGTTGAATGAAGAAGTTAATTATTTGAAAAAACAACTACCTGATCAGTCGGGTCAATTGGAGTTTGACTTTAATGCCAACGTATAATTTTTACAACGAAAAAACTGAAGAAGAATTTGAGGAATTTATGAAAATTTCTGAGCTTGATCAGTACAAGTTAGATAATCCTCATATAATTCAGAGGCCAAGTTTGATTGCTTTTGTTGGTGATCATATTACTGCAACAGCTAAAAAGATTGATGGTGGTATGAATGAAAGGTTAGAACAAATTGCACATTCAAATCCCGGCACGCCTCTTGCAGACAGATATGGGGGATCAACTAAATCAATTAAAGAAATTAAAACAAGAGAAGTTCTCAAAAAACATGGTGTTCTTGACAGGATGGAAAAATATAAATAATAATGGTGCGGGCGAGAAATCATACTTCAGTACTGACGCACGGCGTTTTGGAAGCTTGGAAGTCCCTCCGCCTATGCACCAGAGGGGGGTCGATACCCTCTTGCCAAACATGCAACGATTGTCGGCTCCCCTCACCTTACTTTAATTAGGATGTAAAAATGGCAAGTACTAAAAAGAAAAATAAAGAAATAAATGCAAGTAATCTTGTAACAATAAAACCTATCACAGACAATCAGAAAGTTGTTTTTGAATCTTGGAAAAAAGGTCAAAATCAATTTCTCTATGGTGCGGCTGGTACAGGTAAAACATTCTGTGCAATGTATCTCGCATTGCAAGATGTGATGAATTTAAAGACACCATACGAAAGAGTTGTATTGGTTCGTTCGCTTATACCAACGAGAGAGATTGGGTTCTTGCCGGGCGATGAAGATGATAAGTCTGCACTATATCAAATACCATATCAAAACATGGTGCAGTTTATATTTGAACAACCTAACGAACAAGCATTCAACAATCTATACGATAGGTTGAAGGGGCAGGGTTCATTGCACTTTTTATCAACTTCTTTTCTAAGGGGGTTGACAATGGACAATGCAATTGTTATAGTAGATGAATGTCAGAATATGAATTTCCATGAGCTGGATACTATTACAACCAGAGTTGGACAAGACTCAAAAATTGTATTCTGTGGTGACTTTGACCAAACGGATTTACAGAAACAAAATGAAAAAAACGGACTACACGATTTCTTCAGAATACTAGATGAGATGGAAGAATTTAATTGTGTAGAATTTACTATTGGCGATATAGTTCGATCAGGTTTTGTTCGTAACTATCTTATCAATAAAATAAGACTTGGATTCGGAAGTGAATAATGGGAATATTTTTTTGGGTATCAACTTGTGTAGTAATGGTAATATGGGGTTGGACTATCTATGTGTGCAGAACCCTACTTTTTGAAGAATGTAAAAAACTAGTGAGGTGGAGAAAAAAATGAATTTAGATGAACTTAGGAAGCAACTAGAAATTGATGAAGGTGTAAAGTATGAAATATATAATGACCATCTTGGTTATCCTACTTTTGGCATTGGTCATTTAATATTAGAAAGCGATCCCGAATACAATCGTCCAGTTGGCTCAGCCGTCTTGGAATCCAGAGTTGCAGAAGCCTTTGAGGCAGATTGCGAAACAGTACTAATAGATTGCATTACTTTGTATCTAGATTTTTATGATTTGCCAGAAGAAGCTCAACAGATAATTGCAAACATGATGTTTAATATGGGGCGCACTCGTTTGAGTAAATTCAAAGGAATGAAACGTGGAGTGGATGCAAGAGATTGGAATGCAGCTGCTGACGAGATGGTTGACAGTGCTTGGTATCGCCAAGTAACCAACCGAGCAGATAGACTAGTGGAGAGAATGAGGGCAATATAATATTATGTATAATCATGAACCAGTTGAGTTGCAACCTATAACCGCAACAAACCAAGACGGAGTACGTCTTTACAAAACCCCAGAGGGCAACAAGTACCCATCAATTACAACTGTTCTATCAGTCCGTAATAAGAAAGGACTGGCAGAATGGCGTAAACGTGTAGGTAATGATGTTGCTAATCACATATCAAGAACAGCTGCAAATCGTGGTACTAAAGTTCATCATATGTGTGAGGATTATCTAAACAACATGCAGTTCAATTCTCCGTTAGAGTGGGAGAACCACAAGAAACATTTCTTACCATATTGCCTATTCAGCGAATTGCGAGATAATGCATTATCTTACATAGACAACATCTATGCTCAAGAAGCGGGATTGTATAGTGACAAATATAAGGTAGCAGGTAGAGTGGATTGTATTGCAGATTACAAAGGTGTGCCGTCTATTATAGATTTCAAAACATCAACTAAAGAACGTAAAGATGAGTATAACGAGAGTTATTACATTCAAGGTTCTGCGTATGCTGAAATGTATAAAGAACGTACAGGGGTAGATATTTCTCAGGTGGTTATTTTGGTGGTAACAGAAGATGGAACTGTTCAAGAATTCATCAAACAAAAACATGACTATCTTGGCGCTCTTGTAGAAACAATTGCAGAATGGAATGACCAACAAGAAGCATGGGACAATCAAAGAGACTATTCAAAAAGTCTCTCAGACAGTTTATAATTTATAGGAAATATATCATGATTAAAAAAGACACACTTGTATCAATAGTGACACCAGCTGGCGAATTTGTTGGAGAGTTTGAAGAACAGACCGAAAACTTTGTTACACTTCGCAATCCCAAAATGATTATTCACGCTCCAGATAAACAAATGGGGTTTGCTCGTGGAGTATGTTTAACTGGTAAAGAAAACCCAGAGGAAGTAACTTTTTCTGCTGGTGGTGTTATTTTCATTACTCCATCAAATGATGATATTGTAGCTGCTTACAAAAAGATGACCTCTAAAATAATAACTTAGGTTCTTGACATTCTGGTACTGTTATGGTACTATATAAATAGAATACAATTTGTTGATGCAAGTTGAGAACTGAGCTGGACGAGGGTGCGAATCCCTCCAGCTCCACCACAAACACATTGGAGAATAACATGGATTGGATTACAGCAGACCTTATAGATGCAATAAATGAAACATCTTGGTTTGATGGTATCGGAACAATAGTTGTTTTACTTATTGCTTATGCAGCTTATAAGTGGATTAAAAAGAATATCTAGTGTAGTTGTGATGGGGCTGAATAGGATCGACAGGCAGGGGTAGATGAGTGGAGAATTGTCGGGTGACTCCGTTATTAGTCAAAACTGTAACTGCAAACTATAACTTTGCACATGAGGATTATGCGCTAGCCGCATAATTGCTCGGGGTTTCGGTGAGTGACCTAGCAACAGAACACTCACCACTTAATAGTCATTTTGAGGGGTGCCCCCAGTTTTTGACTTTAAACAAAACTGAAATTGCAAGACTAATTTTTCTTGTGGGGTTTTCGTCTTTAAATAAAAACTCCACTTTTTTATAATGTTTATAGGAATATATTTTGGCATTTACTACATCAAAAACATTCACGATTGCAATAGAAAATATTGCTAAAGAAAAAAATCTTAATCACATGGAAGCAGTTTTATATTATTGTGATAAAGAAGGTATTGAACCTGATTCAGTTGGCTCTCTTATTTCCAAAGGACTGAAGGAAAAAATTGAAGCAAATGCTAGAGAGTTAAACTTTCTACCCAAAAGAGCCCAACTGCCCATATAAAGAAAGACCTTTCAATGGAAGCGATTGACACCTATTTAATGTATTGTGCAATGAAAGCACACTTTGGTAAAACTGATTATGATTTTGTTACCTATCATGGCAAAACTCGTATTAAGCGAGATTCTTTCTACAAAAGAAAGGATAGAAGTTTCTTTGTCAAAATTTCACGAAAATACAAAACCGAAGAAAACATAAAGAATTACTTTGTCTCTAATTTTATTAAAGACGGTAAGGGGTATGTATCAAATTTTAGTGATGAAAACTATGAGGAATGGAAAGACAAGAGAGCTAATTTTTACAATCAATTTACGTTAGAGATTAGCCCTCTGGTTAAAAACTTCAATCCTCTGTTTGTTATTAAAGATGATGAACACCCCATATTACTAAAAGAGTATCTTGGAAAAAGAGTGTCACTAGAAACTCTTATCATTCTTGATGAGTTGGTTCAGTTTAGTAAAACGTGGAATAAAAAATTGTCTGAAGATTACATATGGCAAGATATTAAAAAACTTATGAATAATTACAAAAGGTTCTTGACTTTAGACAAAGAAAGGTATAGAATGAACTTATTAAATCTAATAGAAGGAGTTTGATTAAAATGGATTTAGGTGAAGTTGTTACCGCTGAAAGGGCAGAAGTTGCAATTAAAGCGCTAGACGTTGTTGAAGCAGAAAACAAGGAACTCATTAAACGAGTTAAGAAATTAGAATTTGATTGCGCTGAGCTGTCAAAAATTAATTCTGAATTGAGTGAACGAGTAAAGAAGCTTGCAACAAGACAACCATCTTGGCCAAAAGGATTTCGTCCTCAAGGTCGTAGGGATCACAACAGGAGAGATGACAGACGATAACTAATTTGCTGGTATAGTTAAACGGTATAACAGTTGCCTTGTAAGCATCAATTCTAGGTTCGATTCCTTGTATCAGCACCACATTACAATAAAAGAAAAGAGGGCGTAACATGGTAAACAAAATACTAACACTCACATTAATTGCACCAAATAGAAAGACGCCCAATAGTAATATGCGGTGGTTTGCTCTTGTTCTTGCATTGATGAGTGTTATGCTTCTTGCATCAGGAAATGTTAATGCTCAATGGGTGGGTTGGTTATTGTCTTTAGTTGCTTGTGCGTTTTGGGCAAACTTTGCAAGGTTAGACAAAGATACACCACGAATGTTAATGGAATTATTTTATCTTATGGCATCTATATGGGGGATATACAATTGGCTATAGAAGTAACACTTAAAGATCGTATGGGAAGTGACTTATCTGTTGTTAATGCAGCGAGAGTATCTTTTGATAAAGAGTCAGAATGGGATAAGGGATTTTCTGGTGAAATTTGCGAAGGACTTCTTAGTCGTGGCGACCAACGACTTATAGCTTATCTTGCAAAACACAATCATTGGAGTCCATTCGGTCATGCATCAATGCAGTTTAGAATCAAAGCTCCTGTATTTGTTGCAAGACAATTAGTCAAACATCAAATTGGTTTAACGTGGAACGAAGTATCTAGAAGATATGTTAGTGATGATCCATCAATCTATCATCCTGATACATGGAGAGCAGCTGCAACAGATAAGAAACAAGGTTCTGATGAAGAAAAGACTATAGAATGGATTAAAGATAGTTATCCCGAAACTGCGTATAGTGAGTATGATGAGGACATAAGAGTTAGCACTTTATACAATAAAGCTATTAAACACACAGTTGAAGTTTACAATATATTAATTGATGGTGGTGTTGCACCAGAACAAGCACGAATGATTCTGCCTCAGTCTATGTTTACAGAATGGTATTGGTCTGGAACACTTTATGCATTTGCAAGAGTATGTAACCTAAGATGCAAACCAGACGCACAAATTGAAACACAAATAGTTGCAGATGAAATTGATAAAATTGCAAAGGAGTTATTTCCTGTAAGTTGGGAACAGTTAAGAAAATGAAAGCTTTAGTTATTGGTAATGGAGAATCGCGCTCGTGGTTTAATCCAAGTAAAAACAATATTGGTTTGGACGGAGTTAAAACGTGGGGTTGCAATGCAATTCATCGTGATGGCGTGGTAGACAATCTTGTTGCAGTTGATTACGGAATACAACAAGAAATTGTTAAATCTGAATATCCACTTGAAAATAAATGTTGGTTTACAAACTGGTCTGTTGTTCCAGATTTTGTAGCAGACACAATGTTCATGGGGTATAACATACCCGAATCTTTTATTCATTATAGTGGAGATGGTCTAACTGGTAAATGTGTTATCTCAGGCAAAGACCCTGCTACCTTACAAGAAAAAATTGATACGGCTATGCATATGAATCCAGACTTAGATGCAGATGACCTTCGTGTAAAAATGGAAAAAGATTCTGGTGTCTGGATTACCTATGTTACTGGTGAAGAAAGAATATGTCCTGCTGGAGATCATTTGCGTGGTTTGTCTGCGGGCAATGCCGCACTACATTTAGCATGTGATCCACCTATACACGAAACACTTGGCAGATTTCCTGTTAAACCAGATGAAGTATATATGATTGGATATGACCTATCATCGTATTCTAAACCACTAAATAATATGTACAAGGGTACAGAAAACTATCTCCCAGCAAACGCAAAAGGATTTAGCTCAGTAAATTGGGGTAAACAACTGAAGGGTATTTTTCATGAATTTTGTGATACTACTTTTTATTGGGTTGATGCAACAGAAGAAGGTAAGACATTAGCAGATGTGTTTCATTTAAAAAATATAATACACATTAATAAAGATGAATTATGCGAGGAGTTAAAAATAACATGAGTGGAGTTCCTATATTTCCAACAGGGATTGTAAAACAGTATAATAGTCCAATACCATTTATGGAGACTATTGATCTAAATCAATTTTCATATGAAAAATTTAAAGGTTCAACGAAACTAAGAACGGAAAAATATTTAAATATATTGCTTGACCCAGCAATGAAAGACATTGCAACATGGATTAAAATGCAAGCTAAAGATTACCTAGACAACGAACTTGGTTTAGAATACGAGGAGTTTTTCTTTTCAGAAAGTTGGTTAAATGTTAGTGGTAAGGGTGGCGAACAAGGAATACACAATCACTCTAACTCAATCATTAGTGGAACATATTATTTAAAGTCAGAGGACGGACACCCACCACTTGAATTTTACAGGTCAAAGTATGACGGTGTACCATTCATATCTCTTACTGAACACTACAAGCAGGGAAACCCAAACACAGCTTCTAAGCTGTCGTTTCCTTGCACACAAGATTCTATGATTATTTTTCAATCTCAACTCTATCATGGTCATGTACCAAATGAACTTGAAAGTGAAAGGATTGGAATTTCATGGAATGCTCTTGTCAATTTTAGACAAGATGACAAAAGTATATATAGAGTAAGATTTGTTCAAGAAGATACTTGACATTTCTGATACAACTGTATATAATACTATATTAACATACGAAAACATACATTTACATAAGGAGAAAAATATGTCGTTAAGTTCACTTAAAAAGTCCAATTCTTTGGACAAACTACTCGGAGCAGTCAAAGAAGAAAACGCACCACAAGAGAAGAAGTCCTACAAGGATGAACGAATCTGGAAACCTGTAATGGATAAAACTGGTAATGGCTATGCTGTTATTCGTTTCCTTCCAGCAGTTGACGGTGAAGATATGCCTTGGGCAAAGGTCTGGAATCATGCATTTCAAGGCCCAACAGGTCAATGGTATATTGAGAACTCTCTTACCACACTCGGTCAGAATGACCCTGTATCAGAATTAAATTCAGAACATTGGAATTCTGGTGTGGAGTCTGATAAAGAGATTGCTCGTAGGCAGAAACGTAAGTTGCAATACTATTCAAACATTTACGTTGTCAAAGATGGCGCAAATCCTGAGAATGAAGGTAAAGTATTCCTTTATCGCTTTGGTAAGAAAATCTTTGACAAGATTATGGAAACCATGCAACCAGCATTTGAAGATGAAAGTCCTATAAATCCTTTTGACTTCTGGCAAGGTGCTAACTTCAAGTTGAAGCTTCGTAAGGTAGACGGTTATTGGAACTATGACAAGTCAGAGTTTGAAGCACCATCAGCATTGTTTGACAATGACGATGAGATCGAAGCAGTATGGAAGAAGGAACACGCTCTTTCAGAGTTTACTGCTCCAACAAACTTCAAGTCATATGATGAGTTGAAAACTCGTTTGGACATGGTTCTTGCTGGAACTACTAAGGTAGGAAGTGCAGCTGCAATTATGGAAGATGCTCCTAAAGCAGCTCCTGTAGTTGATACTGCTCCTGCTCCTGCACCATCAGTAACACAAGATGATGAAGATGATACTATGGATTATTTTCAGAAACTTGCAAACGAATAGTAGAGATACTATGAAGAGCCCTCTATTGAGAAATCAATAGGGGGTTTTTTTTAGTAAGACAGATTTAGTGCAGCGACTGTCGGGTTAGGATTTGCCATAGCTGTATTCATGTGGGTTGCGCTAGAACTTGTACTACTATTAACAACATTAGTTGATGGTGCATTAACCACTACTGGAGTTCCACCACCACCAGATCGTTCTACCCCTGCTTGATTTACTCGATTAGCTCTTTCAGATTTAACAAGGTCAGCACCAGTAATATCTCCTTTTAACAAACTCATTGCTTTAGAATATTCGGCCACTGCAGCTGCGTTTTTTATTATTCCACTTTGGTTGATATCCATATCACCAAATTCTTTCAATTTATCTAATGGTGAGTCACCACCAAACAATTTTACTAACCCACTGGCCATTCCACCTATAAAACTACCAACACCAACAGATGCTTCTGCACCACCAGCCATTGCCATTGCTTTAGAATAACTGACTAACCCTTTTGCATTTGCTGTTGCTTGTGCAGAATTAATTTGTGTGTCACCAAATATTTTAAGTTGTTCTAGTGGGGTTAGTTTGTCCTTTCCACCAAAGAGTCCAGCTATAGAACCAACAAGACTACCAACTCCCTCAACAGCTTTACCTGCGCCAAATGCAGCCATACCAGCACCTATCGCAGCAATACCTTTACCAACCTGTAATAGTTTATTACCATCAAGTTCTTCAAAAGATTTAAAACCACTCGACAGTGTTGGCATTGCTTTTCCTAGCAAATATGAAGCTCCTGCAACAGCACCACCCACTAACACTATTGCAGCTGCAAATGCAGCTGCTCCAATTGCTACAGCGGGATTTGCAAACGCCATAAATCCACCTGCGATTCCTCTGAGAATTCCACCAAGACCTTTGCCTATTCCTTTCCCTATATTGGCAATACCCTTTCCAGCACCACCACCTTTACCACCACCTTTTGCAATTGCACCACCTTTCGCAGCTGCACCACCTTTACCACCACCAATACCAGTTAATTTACTTGCAAAACTACCAATCCCACCCAAGAAACCCTTTACTGCTTTAATAAGTGGAGCAAATTTAAATGCAGCAAATAAAGCTGCAGCTGAACCTATTCCAAGAACTATACCACCAATTCCACCTTTGTCACCAAATAGTGCTTTGATGCCGTTTATGAAACCGCCACCTTCACCAAAGAACGCATTATAAAATTCTTGTAATTTAGGAACAAGTACATCTACAATATAGTTTTTGGTGTCTTCCCAATATGAACTATTTAAAAATGCTACCAATGCAAGTGCAAAACCAGCAACTAGTGTACCTTTAAGTATAGCCATTATTCCTTTACCAGCAGACTTTAACTTTTCTTTTGCACTATCCCTTAGAAAATTCATTCCACCAGCAATCTTACCAAGAAGTCCTTCTTGTTTTGCAGCTAATGCTCGTTGTTCATTCTTTATTTCTTTTCGTGCAGCTGGACTATCTGCATTTTTTAATCTTTCTGCTAATTCTGCCTTTTGAACTTCATATTGTAATTTATTAAATTCCTTACTATCTGTTGCAACTTGACCATTTTTTTCAAGTTGAGCTTTCATT
>Ga0098060_1000077_pt1 | contig 45338 bp, 50 predicted proteins | sample 21_taG_FD_77063 | JGI IMG/M metagenome (GOLD analysis project Ga0098060, IMG submission 77063) | Marine viral communities from the Subarctic Pacific Ocean - 21_ETSP_OMZ_AT15319 metaG | ecosystem: Environmental > Aquatic > Marine > Oceanic | place: Pacific Ocean | collected 2015-01-19 | reverse complement strand
GGCTAACAACAACAACACTTCTTGGGGTAATCAAGATGAAGCTACTGATAGCTATACTCACGGAATATATTTTGGAGGACGTAACACCGAGGGTTCAGGATATACTAACGGATTCGCTTGTGCTCTTGATGACGTAGCTATTTATAATAGATGTATTGATTCGGTTGGTACTTTTGCTAACGAAGTATATAATGGTGGAACTAAATATGACCATACCAAAAATAGTGACCTTGTAGGATATTGGAAATTCAATGAGGGTAGTAAAACTACTGTTATTGACCATTCGGGTAAAGGTAACAATGGTACATTAACCACAAATGATACAGGATTACCACTTTGGGAAGAAGTAAAAACATATGAGTAGATACAAATCAAACAATAATATCAAGACAAGTAAACAAGGTAAAAGATACTATGTAACCAAGTTATTGCCATCAATCGATGTTGATGATACCGATTTATTTGTGAATAGAGTTGATGGTGTAAATTTAGGTAGTTTAGCTAAACAATACTATGATGATGAAAATTTGTGGTGGGTTATAGCTAGGGCAAATGGGATAGGAAAAAAAGGTTATGCCATAGATTCAACAATAGATGTGGTACGTATTCCAAGTCCAAGTCGTCTTAATGAAATAATAAAAGATTATGAATACTAATGAGAGCCGGATTAGAACAAGACATAACACCAAGTGTCAGAAAACTTTTAGAAACTCGTAGTAAGAATTTAGCTAATAGAGGAAAAAACAAAAGTGTTACTGAACAAGAGGCAGTAAAATCAACCTATATTCGTATTGTTCCTTTACTGATAGGAATAGATAAATCTGATGAGGCTCTTAGAAATAAATTAATGTTAAGAGAGGGTTCTCTTGGAGCGTTTGGGAAAGTTGCTCCACCATCCTTAGAATATAATCCTGATGCAAAGAGAAGAGGAAGACCAACGGCTGGGTTGACATCTTTAAATGTTACACAACAAGGATTAACAGAGGGATTAGTTTCCATTGTATCTTTGAAAGGTATAATACCAAGTATAGAAGATTTAAACTTTTATCAGCCGTATCTATTCACGCCAGGAAATTATTGGTTATTGGAGTGGGGATACTCACAACCTACAAGTTCTGATTTAATTAATTTAGATACTCTTATCAACAATCCAGATGTTAGTTCTATTTTTAACATAGTGAACCAACATAGAGAAAGAACAGGAAAATCTGAAGCTCTTATAGGTTGTACTAAATCATATGAATACACTGTTAACGAAGCAGGTGCATTTAATTTTACTTTAGAAATGATTTCTAACTCTATGCTTTTTAATGCTAGTTCTCAAGGTGATAACACTTACTCTATAGGTTATTTTGAGACTCCATCTCCACAATCAACAAAAAAATCAATACTTGATAAGAATTTTGACCCTATTCAACAAACTAAATCAGACGTTTCCTCAGCGGTTAACACAGCGCTTGGTACAAATATTTTTGAAGAAGCACGTAAAGATATGAATGCATATTTAACTGCTACACCAAAAGATTTCTTTGATAACTTACAAGAATATATGATTAGATGTGCTGGAGCTGTAGGTGGTACTGAATCTAAGACAATTAATATTTTAGACCCAATAGAAACCTTTCGATATAAGGTAGCAACACCATATGATTCAATTAGAACAAATGGTATTTTTTATCGTGGTGATTTAAAACCTGTAAACTTTTACTACAAATCACTAAAAGGACCTATTAAGAGTGCACCAAAAGTAACATTTAATTTTGATAAATTTAATAATGAACTTGGTCCTTATTGTACGTGGGGTTGGATGGAGGATAATATTCTTTCAGTTGCTTATGGTATGGTAAACTCACCTGCAGGTGATGTTGCAGGGGTGCAATCAGTTGATGTTGATGGTAATCCAAACTTACTAAACTCACATAAATTTTTATACACAACAAATCCTGAAAAAATGATTATACCAGGTAAAGTAGCAGATTCTTTTAAAAAAGAAATAAAAGAAGAAGATGTAGATATATCAGGAGATTTTAATTCGCAGACTTATGGTAATGATGTTTCAAGAAGTTCTATAGGAGTTTTAGATAGTTTCCATCCAATAGTAAGAGAATACGTAAAGTTATCAGAAGCTGCACTTCCATTTGATAATTTTGTATCTGAGAATACTACGATGTATGATGCTAGAGAGAAAAAAGCTAGTGTTACACCAGACGCTAAAGGTTCATTGAGAAGAGTATTACTACATTGGAAATTGATACAAGAATGCTTTATCGATGCTGTATCTCTTAAAGAGGGATTAGGAAAATTATATAATTACATAGAAATAGAATATGGTGGATTTTATAAACTCGATAGATTAGATAGAAACGAAACTTGGACTTCAACTGTAGAATTAGATTCTGTTCCTGCTGTTGAAGAGTCTATGCAACCATATGAGTTTCCAACATTTCAAAGATTAAGTGATAGTGATAACACATACGATCCTTTTGTTTCAAACGTTAATTTGACAATAACCATACCAGACTCAGCAGGTTTAGCTGCTATGTATTCAAATAATAGAACAAATGATGAACCTTTAATGAATGGAAGTTTTGGCTCAGATAAATTAAAGTATCAGTTGATAACAGAATTATCAAGAGAAAATGCGAAAACACAATCAAGAATCTTTTTAAAACCAACATTTCAGCAAGGTGAAATTAGAGTTACTGACTTTGTAGATGAGAATGGTAAGTATTTTCGTAGAGGAAAGATAAATCCAGGACAAGTTTTTGTAAAAAAAAGAGATATTGTTAGTCCGTTAGCTGAAGCAGGAGAAGATGTTAAACAGTTTATCTTAAATGGTTGGGAGTTTACCAAAGAACTTACTCTTACAGGCGGAAAAGCTTTACTTGGATTAGTGGGTTTAGGAGAAGAAGAAGAAATAAAAGTTGAAAAAAGAACATCTAGAGGTGGTATAAATGCTATCACATCTTTAGATAGCTATGGTAGAATGTATCCTCGATATCAAGAACGTATGAACTATAGATTAAATAACAAAGTAATGGTAGAAGGAAAATTCGTATCGGGTAAGACAACCAGGCTCTTAGAACCTGTAAAATTAGAATTTACCATATTAGGTGTTGCTGGATTAAAGTGGGGAGATAGATTCAGAATATCTTACCTACCAAAACAATATAAAAATAAAACGTATTTTATTGTTACATCGGTGGTTCATAACTTATCTGACAATAATTGGACTACAACTATTACTGGAACTATGAGGTACAGACCAAATGAAAAGCAATTAAAAACTCAGTTTGATGTTCCTGATTCTTTCTACGAACCTATGGAAAAAGCTTTAAACAAAGAAGATGAAGATTTTGTTGAACTAATAAAAGATGCACTTTCAAAGAAAAGTGTACATATCTTACAAAAGAAATATGATGTTGAGGTTGTAGAAAATGAGTAAACGAGTTCAAGAAATTGTAAGAGAGACTTTAAATGTAAAGCATTTAGGTAAAACAAAAGATAAAAGTTTTTACTATGAGGATAAGGGTTTAGTTCCAGCTGGATTAGAATATCACGCACACTACACAAGGGGTGGGCAAATTTTTTATATGACAGGTAAATCTCACGATAAAACTTCAAAAATTATAAATCCCATATATCCGATTGATGTTCAAGATGATAAACAAAAATATCAACTACTTTCAAACAATTTTAATTTTGTAAATTCAGTTGTTAGCGGTAAAACAAAACCAACAAATATTGATTATAAAAAAGGATTTTTTGTAAGATATTTTGCTAAAAAAGTAGGAGATTCAGTTCCATTTGAAATTAAAAAAGGAGTTGTTGATGTAGATAGTTTGTATCAGTACGAATCAATATTTTGGAAACTTACAGGCGATAGAACTAAAGTTATGGAAGCAAATAGACAGGCGGTTTTAATCGCTGATAAAAATTTTCGTGGTTTGAAAAAACTAATCACTAATTATATTAAATACTATAAATAAAGGTTATATTTGATAAATACAGGCACCTCTAGCCAAGCTTGGAATATTCTTGATAAAATTCAAAAAGACGTTCGTACAGATTATGCTAGGTTGAGAGTTGAACAATGTTTTCTTTCTGATGAGAATCCACGTGATGAGATTAATCTTCTATCTGATGAAGTGTGTGAATACTTAATCAATCATACAGACGAGCACATAGATGGTGAAAGGGTAGATACAGTGGATGGAGAACCAGAGTGGCAGGTGAACTATCTACAAAAAGATATGGAAAATATGTGTGGTGAATTTAAGATAGATAATATGGTAAATATAGCTTATGAAATGAACTCTGAGATTACTAATGCAGAATTTTTCGTAAGAAAGTATGGTGATGGTGCTAGAGGTAAGTTACAACACCATTGTGATTTATCTCTTATATCTATGACTATACTATTAAATAATTTTTCTGATTACGAGGGTGGTGAATTTGAATACCTAAATAATAGGGAAGTAAAACAAAGTAAGGTTATAAATAAAGGTTGTGGGAGTTTTCATAACGGATTAACTATACACGGAGTTGAGCCAGTAACTAGAGGTAATAGATGGACTCTAATTGCGTTTTTCTTCGATACCGAAAATGAATATTCAAACGAATACAATATCATTGAATGGAAAAAATAAAAGTAATTGAGACTGTAGAAGGTCTTGATAGGTTATATAAAAAGTTAAAGGGTAAAGATATCTTTATGCAGTTCGTGTATGAAGATGCATATAAACACCCTATCCAAAATGACATATCTGTCATTTATATAAATGACTTTAAACAAGACTATGTAATTAACATCAAGAACTCTGATTCTAATAGGGTGAATTTGGTTAGTGATAAGTTTGATAATTTCGGTAAGGTGTATCTATTTGGCGCTAAAGAACTGTTACATAGATATAAGATTACTAACTATACTGATTTAAATCACTATCTACATTTAGTGAGTGGTAAGTATTTTGGTATTGAGGAGTTGTACTCATTTGATGCGCATAGGTGGTATCAAGTTAACTACTATGGTGTGGAGAATATAAACAACTTCATACCATTGATGAAACACTTAGAATATTGTAGGGTGGCTTTTAAATATTGTCAGTATATACTAGAAAAGTTTGAGTGTAAACAATATAACAATGAGATAATAGAAAACCTAAATTACATAGAACAAAGTGGATTACACACAAAAGATGGTATGGAGTACACACAGTATAATTCATTTACATCTACAGGTCGTCCATCTAATAGATTCGGTGGTGTTAACTATGCAGCTCTGAACAAAACCGATGGTAGTAGAGAGAAGTATATAAGTAGATTCGATGATGGTACGTTAGTTGAGTATGACTTTGATGCTTATCACCTAAGATTAATAGCAGATAAAGTAGGTTATAGTTTTCCTGATGGTTCAGTACACGAACATATGGCTAAAGAGTATGGTGTTAGCTATGAAGAATCCAAGAAGTTAAGTTTTAGATACCTCTATGGTGGTATACCTAAAGAAATTTCTAAACAAATTGATTACTTTGATAGGGTTAGGGAATATATAGATACTCTTTGGAATACATTTACCACGCAAAAAGAAGTAACTACTGATATTTATATAAGAGTATTTAAAAGAACAACTTTTGATGATATGAACCCTAATAAGTTGTTTAATTATATGATTCAGTCGTTAGAAACTGAAAGAAATATACGCTTGATTAATGATATCAAAAAGTACTTGGCTGATAAGAAAAGTAAATTAATCTTATATAGTTATGATGCTTTTCTTTTTGATTTTTGTAAACAAGACGGAGAAAAAACTTTGTTGGATTTAAAGAACTTACTTGAGGTTGACGGTTATTTCACTAAAACTACCATAGGTAAGAATTACCAAGAAATGAGTAGTTATGAACTTTAATAGTATTGTAAATAAAATAGCTTACAAATGTAAGGGTGGTGCGCCTAATTGGAAGAGACACGCTGATATTATAATGTTGAAAGAGGCTTTGGTAGAAGAAGGATGGGTACAAGATGTAATAGATGAGCTAATTTCTAACTTATATGAAGATGATATTGTTAAGAATAAAAAGAGTGGCAACACGTATGTTGTACAGAAACATAATCCAGATACACAAGATATAGTTAAAAAAGATGCATCACCAGAGGATATCGCAAAAGTTGATGATAAAGAGGATGAATCAGAGTTAGGGGTTGATTATCACGATGATTTGGAGAAAGAACACAAAAGTCCTATGGTTCAGAAGCAAATAAAAGAAGCTGAATCGAGATTAAAAGAAAAATCGGATGAATTAGATTCAGAAGAGGTAACAGGAAGAATTAAAAGCACTAAAGATAATGTAAGTGCTATAACACAATCTACAGGCGTTGAATTACGTTTGGGTGATAAGAGAGCTAATATTGCAAAAACAAACATAGTAGATGTAATATTCAATCCAAAACGACAATTTAACTTTCACTATGAAGTTCCAGAGATGCAAAGAGGAGAATCCCTAAAAAAGTTGGCTGAAGATTTAGAAGCTAATGGGTGGGATAATATAGAATACAATAGTAAAAGAGCGATAGCATTTTCACCAGATGGTAAGAAATATGTAATTCACTCTAAGCCTGATAGAACTAAGAGTAAAAAACAACAAGGAGAAGCTACTGCTTATGAGGGTGTAGTTGCTTTAGCCTATGCTATAGCTGATTCAGACTACAATGATGATGAGCTAGGAGATATTGTTGAAACACTTATAACAGAAAGAAAATTTACAACAAAGAATGGTGTATCAGTTGATACTTTATCACTAAGAGCTGATGCATCAGAGTTCTTTAGTAATCCTAATAATACTGAAAAATTAAAAGAGCAACTTCAATCTATCTTAGGTAATGATAAATTAGCTGTAGAAATGGCAGCTGCTAAATCATTATTGAGTAAGGGTGATTTTCCTGAGGGAACTAACCTAAGAGTTGATTGTGAGGGTGGTGCAGATACTGATGAGTTTAGGGCAGATATTGTGATATACGCACAACAACCTGATGGTGAGAAAGTTGCCTTGATAGGTTCATCGGTTAAAGATGGTAGTTCAGTACAATTAGGACAACTAGGACCAAGGAAAGCAGTTGTTGCTATAGAAGATACAGAGCCAGGTAGCGATGAAAGAAGAGAAGAGTTAAAAAAATACGAACCTCAAATAGAAAAACTACCTGAGAGTATGAGAGATGCTTACAGAGAACGCATTGTACAATTAGATAATCCTGAGAAGATACACGAAGCTATGTTAGACTCTGTTTTAGATGCATCCGATGCAGATGCAACCGCTTTATATGATTTTATGACATTCAATATTGTAGGAACTAATCCACCTGAGGGACTACAAGGATTTTTATACCAAAATGCAGGTAAGTTACGAAAAGTACCTTTGCCTGGCAGTGAAGAGGGGGAGAATATACTAACTAAAATTAAAAACTTATATGAAGAGGGTAGAATTAGAAAATCAGAAGACCCCAATAAAAGTTCATTTCTAATGTATGTAGGTGAGGATGGTAAAGAACAACCTATTATAAAAACCAGAACTAAAAAAACACGTGATGGTAAGATAGAAAGAACTTATATAGAAAAAGGTGGAGCTAATTCAGTACTCTTTAAATTATTGGAAGGCGAGTTAAGCTAATGAATACACAACTATTATGTACTTTTACAGATACAAATAGTCTACAACCAACTATAGATTTAATCGTTGAGTGCAACGATATAATGTACAACAAAATTTATGTCTTATCAAATACAGATGATTCATCTCAATTAATGTGTACATATAACATACCAAAAACAGATGACTTTTTGCAGGGGGCTAAAAACACCATATCATTACATAGAAAAAAGCAATCAAACACATTATATACCATTAACGCTCTAAATATGCTGATTAGAGAACTTAACAATGGTATATTGGATAAGAGCTTTAGTATTGATTGGGATAATTACAAAAATTGTATACTACTTTACGACTCTACAGAGAAAGTTCAACGTATAAATACTAAACTACACAAGATAATCGATACAGAGACTCACGGAAATATTTAAAAAAAGACTTGACATATATACATTTTTATTCTTATATTCTCATATGAAAAATAAAGGAATAATAAATGAACTCTAACGTAGGTAAATACACTTATAGTCAAGTTAAAAAAATGACTATATTTGAGAGGTATGAGCTTTTCGGTTGTCTCGAAGCTGAAGATGTAATGAAGTCAATGTTAAAAGAATCTAAAGAAGAGGCTTTTACTGGCTCAGAACAAGAAACTGCTATGGAACAAGCTATAGAAGATATAGGAGATGACTTTATAGAGACAGAAGAATTTATAAAATATGGGTAAAAAAGTTAAAAAAAGACTTGACTCATATGGTCAAAATGTATTAAGATCTAATATAAATAATAGAGGTTATATGTCAAAGTTAAAACATTTCAATCCGATGGCTCTTCGAGAAAAGTATTCTTCTAATAATACTAATTACTCTGGCTTTTGGATGGGTGATTTAGATTCTCGTAAAACAAGTATTTTTGACGATGATGAAGTAGAAGTAAAAAGTGGTGTTGACCACATTGCTTTGGCTTCGTATCGTAGAGCTATCTCAAACTTCGTTAGTATTGTTACTGGCGATTCTTCTATTCCTGTAAGATTTCAAACCAGTAATGATTCTTATACTGATGGTAAGACAGTTACTATCGGTTCTAAACTTGATGAGAAAAACTTTGACTCAACGGTTGGGTTGGCTCTTCACGAGGGTTCACATATTAAACTTTCTGATTTTGTTTTACTTAAAAATCTTGAGTTCGAAATTAGACAAGATGTTTATGAACTTGGTAAGTGGGCAGGATACAGTAGAACTGATGTGATGGGACACGTAAAGAATATGTTGAACTACATTGAGGATAGACGTATTGACTATTATGTCTTTACTACTTCACCTGGCTACAAGGGCTACTACACTTCTATGTATGATAAGTATTTTCATTCCAAAGTGATTGACAAAGCTGTTCTATCTGATGAACATACCTCTATCAGTTGGGATTCATACTTATTCAGAATATTAAACTTTACTAATAAGAATCGTAGGTTAGATATTCTTCCTAAGTTGGATAAAATTTACAATCTTATCTTCAAGAATCAAGGTGGTATCAAGAGTATGCAATCTACGAGTGAAGCTCTTGATGTTGCTCAAGAAGTTGTCTACATTATTTACAAATTACTACCTGATGCAATTCATAATGATGATACAGGTGAAGTAAAGCCTGCTTCTGAAATATCAGATAATGATAAAAAGAGTAATGGTGGTTCTGTTCAAGATTTGACTGTTGAGAAGATAAAAAAGTTTGTTGAAAATGCTGGGATGAAAAGTGGTGGTGGTGAAGCAGTAGAACTTACTGAGAATCAGAAAAAGCAACTTACTAATGCTATTGAAAAGCAGAAGAAGTTTATAAATGGTGAATCACCTAAGACAGGTAAGCTATCTAAAAAAGATGAAGGTATTGTCAAGAGTATGGAAGAAGCTGGTGTTGAGTTGAAAAATGTTGGTGATGGTCTTACTAAAGAGCAGTATGATTATGAGAGTGGTGATTACAAGGCTGTTCCCGTAAAAGGTATAAAGTGTATTTATGTTAATAAACTTACTGATGGTATGTTCGATGATTATGTTTTTCCATCTCTAATGAGTACAAATTTCAGAGATAGAAATAGACAAGATTTGCAGGATTACTATCTTAGAGTTATGGAAAATAACAAGTTGCCAATCAATGAAGGTATCGCTCTTGGTAAGAAACTTGGTAGAAAGCTTCAAGTTCGTGGAGAATCAAGAGATACTAAGTGGACTAGACTTGATAGTGGTAAGATTGATAAGAGATTAGTTAGTGAATTAGGTTTTGGAAACCAGAGAGTTTTCAACACTACTTTTGTAGAAAAGTTCTCGGATGCTTTCTTACATATCTCAGTTGACGCCTCAGGCAGTATGAGTGGAGACAAGTGGGATAAGACGATGACTTCAGTTGTCGCTATTTGTCAGGCTGCTTCAATGATTCAAAATGTTGATGTTGTTGTTTCTTTCAGAACTACACACGAGGCTGCTATGAGGGCTAGAGGGAATAGTAATTATATGCCTTTAATAGCTGTGGGTTATGATTCAAGAGTTGATAAGATGTCTAAAATCAAGAGACACTTTGCTTTCATAAGACCTGGCGGAACTACTCCTGAGGGCTTGTGTTTCGAAGCTATCTTAAAAGATATCATTCCTACTTCTAATGATAGGGATTCCTACTTCTTAAATTTCTCAGATGGAATGCCAATGTTTAGTGGTAATGGTGTTGACTACTACTACGGTGATGCTTTGAATCATACTAAAAAAATGGTAAACAAGATACGTGGTATGGGAGTTAATGTTTTATCTTACTTCATCGGTGATACATATGATAGAGAAAGATATGTAGAAGATTTCAAAACTATGTATGGTAAAGATGCTAGTTTCATTAACGTTACGAATGTAATGGAAGTGGCTAAAACTATGAACAAAATGTTTTTAACGAAATAAAAAAAATACGTTTTTTAAATATAAGGTTATATTTATGTTTGAGGCGAGAATGTCTCGAATACGAATTAACAAATAAACAGTAAACAATAGGAGAATATCGAATGGATATTAACGCAATAAAAGCAAGGTTATCCCAACTTCAAGAATCAAATACTCGTGTAAGTAATCTGTGGAAACCATCAGCTGGTAAAACCCAAATTAGAATAGTACCTTACAAATTCAATAAGGAAAATCCTTTTATTGAATTGTACTTTCATTATCAAATTGGTAAGAAAAATTATCTTTCACCAATTTCATTTGGACGTCCTGACCCAATCGAAGAGTTTTCAAAGAAATTGAAAGCTAACGGCAATCGTGATGATTACGCTATGGGTAGAAAGTTAGAAGCTAAGATGAGAACTTTCGCACCAATCGTGGTTAGAGGACAAGAATCAGAGGGTGTTAAGTTTTGGGGATTTGGTAAAACAGTTTATCAAGAACTGTTATCTATTAATACCGATCCTGATTACTTTGATATCACCGACTCAATGAATGGTCGTGATATTGTTGTCGAGTTCAAAACAGCAGAAGAATTGGGTGCTCAGTATCCTAAAACAAGTATTAGGGTTAAACCTAATCAAACACCGATCACGGAAGATGCTTCTTTAATGGAAACTCTTATGGAGAATCAAAAAGATATCCGAGAGATTTATAAAGAGCAGAGTTATGAGGAACTAACATTAGCCCTTGAAAATTGGGTGAATGGTAACTCAGAAAATGATGATGAGACGGATGAATCTACCGAAGAAAAAACTACAAATGCTCCAGTAGGTAAATCTGATTCAGTTCAATCTGTAACAGATTCATTTGACGATTTATTCAATAGTTAAGTTAGTTAATTGGGGCAGCATCAGCTGCCCCATAACTTTTATAGGAGAAATAAATGAGTACACGAGATGAACTCGCAGGCATTTTAGCCGAAAATTTAAATCAATCATTTAAAGGTAGTAAAGATAATGTAGCTTTCTTTTTAGATAATGGTGTAACTACACCAACTGATATAAAAGAATTCATATCAACTGGCTCTACGATGTTAGATTTAGCAATATCTAATCGCCCGAATGGTGGTATCGCTGTCGGTAGGATTACAGAATTAAATGGATTAGAATCAAGTGGTAAATCTCTACTTGGTGCACATATGTTAGCTGAAACTCAGAAGAAAGGTGGCGTAGCAGTTTATATAGATACTGAAACTGCAGTAAGCCAAGATTTTCTAAAGGTTATAGGTGTAGATATCAATAGTATGTTGTATGTTCACTTAGAAACTGTTGAGGATATATTCTCAGCTATAGAACATATTGTAGCTAAAGTACGTGAATCAGATAAAGATAGGTTAGTAACTATTCTTGTAGATTCATTAGCTGCTGCATCAACTAAAGTTGAGATGGAAGCTGATTATGATAAAGACGGTTGGGCTACATCAAAAGCAATTATCATATCCAAAGCAATGAGAAAAATTACTCAGATGATTGGTAGACAGAAAGTTGCTCTTGTATTCACGAATCAACTCAGGCAAAAACTTGGTGTTATGTTTGGTGACCCGTGGACTACAAGTGGTGGTAAAGCTTTACCTTTTCACGCTTCAACTCGTGTTAGGTTAAAGAATAAAGGACAGATTAAAGATAGCAAAGGTAATGTAATCGGAATGACTATACTTGCTCAGGTTATCAAAAATAGATTAGGTCCTCCACTAAGACAAGCTGAGTTTCCACTATACTTTGAGAGTGGTATAGATGATACAGGTAGTTGGTTAAAGATATTAAAAGACCATAAACTTGTAAAGCAAGGTGGTGCTTGGTATACTATGAACGATCATAAAGGTAAAGAACTCAAGTTTCAATCTAAAGATTGGAATGAGAAATTGGAAGATGAAGAGTTTAAAGAACATTGTTATAATATGATTTGTGAAAAGCTAGTTCTCAAGTATGATATGAGTGAAATAGGTATAGATGATGTTACTGAAACTGAAGATGTAATGGATGATTAATGTCTAATGACAACTATATATCCATTCTCAATCAGATAAAAGACAAGTCTAAACAGGATATTCACGGCGGCGATGTAGATGATAAAGTATTAATAGTTGATGGTTTAAACACTTTTATTAGAGTGTTTAGTGTTTTGCCAACAATGAATGATAACGGTATACACGTTGGTGGGTTGGTAGGTTTTCTTAGGAGTGTAGGTTACGCTATTAATATGTTATCACCAACAAGGGTTGTAATAGTGTTTGATGGTAAAGGTGGTTCTACTCGTCGCCGGAAAATATTTCCTGAATACAAAGAAAAAAGAACTGGCGCAGTACGATTGAATAGACAAGATGGTCTCGAATCTGATGATGAAAAAACCAATATGATAATTCAGTTGAAAAGATTGTTGAACTATCTTGAGGTTTTACCTGTAAATGTTATGGCAGTAGATAATATAGAAGCTGATGACGTTATAGCATACTTAGCAAAAAGTAGATTTAAAAAATCTATAATTATGTCTACTGATAAGGACTTCTTACAATTAGTATCAGAAGATATTAAGGTTTGGAGTCCTGTAAGAAAAAAACTATATGATGTAGATTTAGTTAACGATGAATACAAGGTTCATCCAACTAATTTTATCTACTACAAAATATTGGATGGCGATAAATCTGATAATATAAAAGGTGTTCCGAGGTTTGGATTGAAAACTGCAATAAAAAAGTTTCCTGAACTATGTGATTCAGAGGACTTCACCTTAGATAAGTTAAAATCAAAACTAACTGAACATACTGATTTAATTGATTTAAATTTTAGGCTAATGCAGCTGAGTGATGTTGATATATCAGGTAATACAAAAATTAAAATACTTGACTTGATAGATAATGTTAAACCAAGATTACAAAAGTTTAAATTTGAGAAATTATTCTTTGAGGATAGGTTGTTTATGAACTTACCTAATATTGATACTTGGCTAAATCAACACTTTCTCAGACTGGATAATTATATGAAAAAATAAAATTGTATTATGGGTAGAAAAAAAATATATATAACTGAAGAAGAAAGGAAAGAAGCTCAACGTCGTTGGAATATGGAATACTACGAAAAAAATAAAGATAAAATTAAACGGCGTGCTGTCAAACGTTATCGTGATAAAAAAATTAATGATATTAAAAAAGATTTATATGGAGAGCAGTAATTGAATCAAGATTCACTTAGCCAATACGGCACTTCATTTCAGAAGAAAATACTAACATCCCTAATATTTAAAAAACCATTCTTACAAACTATATTTGATATATTAGATTCTAATATGTTTGATAGTGAAGCAGATAAATGGTTAGTGAAACAAACCAAAGAATATTTCTTAGAGTTTAAAAAAGAGCCAACGTTAGAGGCTTTGAAAATATCTATAGAAGATATACAAGATGATATCTTAAAGACTTCAGTAGTATCTAATCTAAAAGATGTTTACAACTATCGTGAAGCAGATGATTTAGATTTTGTTCAGAAGAAAATGATTGAGTTTTGTAAGAATCAAAGTTTAAAAAATGCTATATTAAAATCAGTTGATTTGTTACAAATTGGTGAATATGATAAGATAAAGACTGTTATAGATACAGCGATGAAGGCTGGTACATTATCTGATTTAGGACACGATTATATAAAAGAACTATTATCAAGATTTGAGGAATCCACAAGAGATACAATAAAAACTCCGTGGGATGTAATCAATGATGTTATGGATGGTGGTTTAGGTAAAGGAGAACTTGGAGTTGTTGTTGCTCCAGCTGGTATAGGTAAGACTTGGTTCTTACAATCGATTGGTGCTGATGCTGTTAAGAGAGGTAAATCGGTAGTACATTATACACTTGAGTTAAATCAGGCATATGTTGGATTAAGGTATGATACTATCTTTACAGGTATTCCAACTGCTAATCTAAAGTATAGTATGAGTGATGTCGAAAAGGTTATTAATAAGCTAACAGGTAATTTGTTGATAAAATATTTCCCAACAAGAACTGCTAGTGTTCAAACTCTTTCTGCTCATTTAAAAAACTTAGAGTTACACGATAAAATGCCAGATGTAGTTGTGGTAGATTACGCTGATATACTCAGAGATACAAGTGGTATAAAAGATTATAGATTACAATTAGGTAATATCTATGAGGACTTAAGAGGTTTAGCTGGTGAGTATGATATTCCGATATGGACTGCATCACAAGCTAATAGAAGTTCTCTCGAAGAGGATGTTATTGAAGCTGATAAGGTTGCTGAATCTTATAGTAAGGTTATGACAGCAGACTTTATTATGTCGGTTAGTAGAAAAGCAACAGATAAGATAGCTAATACAGGTAGGGTTCATATTATGAAGAATAGATTTGGACAAGATGGTACTACTTATCCTGCCAATATTAATACAAATGTAGGTAAGCTTGAAGTTTTCGAGGGGGATTCTTGGCAAGGTAAAGAACAAACTGATAAAATGAATTCTGATGAGATGTTGACAGGCTTTCTTAAAAATAAGTATGATGATTTTAAAACTACTGAAAAAAATCTTGACGGATTTGAATAAATTTGGTTTTGAATCGGGTATATATTATATTTAAAAATGAGTTTCAAACAAGAAAAATAGATTATATGGGAGCGTTACATAATGGATAAATTTCAGTTGTCAGAAAAGTTTTTGGATAAATTTAAGAGGAAAAAAGCACCTTTCGGTTTCAATGGATTAGGTGAATTAGTTTATATGAGAACCTATTCTCGAATCAAAGAGAACGGAAAAAATGAGAGATGGTGGGAAACCGTTCAAAGGGTTGTAGAAGGTACATACTCAATGCAAAAAAATTGGATTGAGTCTCACCAATTAGGGTGGAACGCGTGGCAAGCACAAAAGTCAGCTCAAGATATGTATGAGCGTATTTTTAATATGAAATTCTTGCCTCCTGGACGCGGGCTGTGGGCGATGGGAACACCAATCACAGAAGAAAAAGGATTATATGCCGCCCTAAACAATTGCGCATTTGTTTCAACAAAAACAATAAAGGAAGATTATTCCAAGCCATTTTGTTTCCTTATGGATGCAAGTATGTTAGGTGTTGGAGTTGGATTTGATACTAAAGGCGCAGGTGAGATTGTTGTTAAAGGTGCAAATAAAGATAGAGCTGAAGAAACATTTCAAATACCAGATACTCGTGAGGGTTGGGTAGAATCACTTCGTTTACTTTTAGAAAGTTATTTCCACGGAACTGCTCCTATGCAATTTGATTATAGTATAGTAAGACCAGCTGGAGAACCAATAAAAGGATTTGGTGGAGTTAGCTCAGGTCCTGAACCATTGAAAGAAGTTCACGAAGATATCAGAAAAGTATTAGAGAAAAATAGTGGTGAACCAATCACAATAACTACAATCGTAGATATAATGAATCTTATTGGTAAGTGTGTTGTTGCAGGTAATGTTAGAAGAACTGCTGAGATAGTTTTTGGTGACCCACACAATGAAGAATACTTGGATTTAAAAAACTATAAGGTTAATCCACATAGAGAAACATTTGGATGGACATCTAATAACTCTATCTTCGCAGAACTCGGTATGGATTATACAGAAGCTGCAAAACGTATCGTAGATAATGGTGAGCCAGGTTTTGCTTGGTTAGAAAATATGAGACATTACTCAAGAATTAAAAATGGTGGTGATGATAAAGATTATAGAGCTATGGGTGGTAATCCTTGTTTAGAGCAAACACTTGAATCATATGAGTTGTGTTGCCTTGTGGAAACATTTCCAAGTAACCACGATAGTTTCGAAGATTATGCAAGAACTTTAAAATACGCATATTTATATGCAAAGACAGTTACACTTGGTAGAACACATTGGAGTGATACTAACAGAGTGATGTTAAGAAACAGAAGAATCGGATGTAGTGTAAGTGGTGTTGCTCAGTTTGTTACAAACAGAGGTATTAATGAATTTAGACATTGGTTAGAAGAGGGATATGATGTCATACAAGAATGGGATAAGATGTATTCAGATTGGTTTGCTGTACCACGTTCCATTAAGACTACTTCAGTTAAACCAAGTGGTACAGTCTCATTATTGGCTGGTGCTACTCCAGGCTTACATTATCCCGAAAGTAGATTTTATATAAGAAGAATTAGGTTATCTAAACATTCTGAACTAATTGAACCTATGGAGAAAGCAGGTTACAAGATAGAACCTGCATTTGGTTCTGAAGATACAACTTGCGTAGTTGAGGTGCCAGTAGATGTTGGTGAGGGTATCAGAACTGCAGGTGAATTATCCATTTGGGAACAATTTAGTTTAGCTGCATTTATGCAACGACATTGGGCTGATAATCAAGTAAGTTGTACGGTTACATTCGATCCTAAAACAGAGGGTGAACAGATACCTCAAGTGTTGAATTATTTTCAATATCACTTGAAAGGTATATCGTTATTACCAAGACACGATTATGGCGCATATCCACAAATGCCATATGAAGCTATAGATGAAAAAGAATATAATAAACAAATGAAAAAACTAGGTAAGTTGTCTTTTGGTGTTATCAAAAATGAGGAAGCTGAAATAGATAAATTCTGTAATAATGATAGCTGTGAAGTTCCATCATTTACAGGTGATAATGATGACCAAGAATATGCCAATTAAGATTTCGCATACCAAGAAACAGGCAGTAGACACACCTGTAGAAAAATGTGTCGTACATAACAATAATGAGGAGATTCGATATGAGAAATCGTAATCTAATTGCTATGATGATGACTCTACTAACACCGATGATGTTGTTCGCACAATCGGTAACGGGAAAAGTTACATCAGAAGCAGGAGACCCATTAGCTAATGCTAATATTGTTGTAGTAGGTACTGATAAAGGTACAGTAACCGATGAGGGTGGTATGTTTATGCTCGATTTGGATGCTGGAAGCTACACAATTACAGCTACAGTTATTGGATTTAAACCACAATCACAAATGGTTCAGTTAAATGAGGGCGATAATGATTTAACAATGGCTTTTGTTTTACCACTAAACGTGATTGAATTATCAGACGTTGAAGTTTTGGCTTCTCGTGCTGATGAAAAAACACCTGTTGCTTACTCGATGGTAACTAAGGAAGATATGGAAGTTCGTCTTGGTTCTCAAGATATCCCTATGGTTCTTAATACAACTCCATCAGTATATGCAACACAACAAGGTGGTGGTGCGGGTGATGCCCGTATTAATGTTCGTGGATTCAACCAGAGAAACGTAGCAGTTATGATTAACGGTGTACCGCAAAATGATATGGAAAACGGATGGGTATACTGGTCTAATTGGGATGGTGTTGGAGATGCCGCTGCATCAATTCAGATGCAACGTGGTTTATCAGCTGTCAACTTGGCTACGCCATCTATTGGTGGAACTATGAATATTATAACAGACCCTGCCGCTTTCGAAAAAGGTGGTAAGTATAAGCAAGAGTTTGGTGCAGGTGGTTTCTTGAAAACTACTTTGAACTATAATACAGGTCTTATGATGAACGATAAGTTAGCACTAAGTGGTACACTTGTTCGTAAGACTGGTGATGGTATCATTGATGCAACTTGGACTGATGCTTGGGCTTACTATATGGGTGCTACATATGCAATCAACGATGGACACAGAGTTGAGGCATACATAGTTGGCGCTCCACAAAGACACGGACAGAATCTATACAAACAGAATATCGCTACCTACTCACAAGAGTTAGCAGGTGATATCGATGGGTATGATGTAAATGCTTTCGCTGAAGGCGCTAAGTTCGAAACCGAAGCTGGTAGAACATTCAACCAAAATTGGGGCTCAGTTAGCTCAGACTATAAAGGTAAACAATACTTTTATATGTATGGTGTTGGTGGTTTGTTTGATAAAGGGCTACGTGATAGATACAGTTCTGATTTCTTGAATGAAAGAGAGAACTTCTTCCACAAGCCACTTATGAATATCAACCACTTCTTAACTCTAAATGATAAAGCTAGATTAAGTTCTGTTCTTTATTGGAGTGGTGGTTCAGGTGGTGGAACAGGAACTTATGGTAGTTCGTTCAGAAAGCCAGCTGTTGATGGTAATAGATGGTACGCCTCTTCACCGTGGGGTTGGGATTGGGATGCAGCTATTGCAACCAACTCAGATAGAGTGGATACCAACTTCCATCCAACAGAGAATCGTTCAAAAGGTATTCTACGTAACTCAATCAATAGACAAAATACTTATGGTTTAATTTCTAAGTTAAACTATGATGTATCAGAAGAACTTGAAATACAAGTTGGTTTAGATTGGAGAACTGCTGGTATAGAACACGCTCGTGAAGTTCGTGATTTACTTGGTGGTGATTACTATGTAGACTACGCTGATGATAACGCACCTGATGGTAAAGTTGTTCGTTTAGGTGATGAGATTGCTTATTTCAATTCAACTACAGTTGATTGGATTGGTGGATTCTTACAAGGTAACTACACAGCCGATAAACTAAATGTTTATGGAATGGGTGGGCTATCAAGTATTAAGTATTCTTACCAAGACCACTTTACAGTAGCTAACGAAGTAATCAAAGCAGACGCTATCTCAACTTTCCAAGTTAAGGGTGGTGCTACTTATGATGTAGATGACAATGTATCTGTTTTTGGTAACGCTGGATACGTTCAGAAACCACCAATTATGGATAACGTAATTTATTATGATGGTACAGTCGCTTCAGACCCATCTAATGAAAAGTTTTTATCTACAGAAGCTGGTGTAAACTTCAAGACTGAAAACGTTGCTGTAAAAGTTAACGTATATAACACCGATTGGATGGATAGAAACCTTACCAAAGCAGTACAATCTGGTCAAGGTTCATCAGGTGATACCGATGTTATTTTCTTGAGTGGTATCAACCAGAAACACCAAGGTCTTGAGATTGAAGCTTCAATGAAACTTAATGATATGGTTCGTTTAGACGGAGCAGTATCATTCGGTAATTGGAAGTTTGATGGTGATGCAAAAGGTAACTACCAAGAAGACCAATACAATAGTGAAGGTCAGGTAATTGGTGTTACTCAGACACCTTATAACTACGCACTTGATGGACTATGGGTAGGTGACCAACCTCAGACAGCTTATGTCTTAGGTGCTACACTTACACCAATCAAAGGTCTTAGACTACAAGGTATTTTCAAGATGTATGATAAGAACTACGCTGATTGGAGTCCTGATGCACGTGAGTATGATGGTAGTGATGCAGGAGCAGACAGAGCACAAGTTTGGCAAGCGCCAGGCTATAATCGTTTAGACTTGCACGGTTCATACAAACTACCTAAGATTGGTGGTTTAGATATGGCTATTACAGGTCACGTATTTAACGCTCTTGATGCATTATATGTACAAGACGCAGTTGACAACTCACCTTATAATGGTTTCGGTGATAAACTTCACCTACCACATAACGCAGAGGTATTCTTAGGAACACCACGTTATGCAAACATAGGTTTAACTGTCAATTTCTAAGTAATTTAAAGGGGGGGATTTATTTCCCCCCTTTTTTACGGAGTATTAAATGAACGAAAAATTATATAAGTTTGGTGTAATATATCTTGGGACGGCTATTATGATGTTATCACCATATTTTATAAACTTACACATAGGAAAGATAGGGATGTTAATTGGTTTAGCCTTACTTACTATTCAAACACAAAAAACCAAACAATATAATTTATCCTTACTAAACATAGTAGGATTTTGTGGTTACTTATTCAGTCTATTTCAAACACTATGAGTAAACTAATAAATTTATTTGGAGGACCTGGCATAGGTAAATCCTCTGTAGCAGCTGGAGTTTTTTACGAACTTAAAAGAAAACATATCAGTTGCAATAATCCATATGAGTTTCCAAAGAGATTAGCTTGGGATAATAATCTACCAGCCATCAAAGACCAACTTTATGTATGTGCTAATCAACATAGGGGAATAGCAGAATGTTATGGTAAGGTTGACTACATAGTGGTAGATTCACCTGTTTTATTTTCACTCATATACAAAACTTGGTATAGTAAAGGTTATCCAGCTGAGTTCTACTCAGAAGCCTTTAATCAGATGGTAATAGATTTACATAACAATTACGATAATATTAATATTATGTTAGAGAGACCTGAAGCTAATCACAATGATGCTGAGAGATTTCAGAACTTAGAGGATTCAATCAAGATAGATAAACATTGTATCAAAACATTAGATGAAAATAATATAGGTTATCATACAATCAAAACAGATGATAATACTGTAGAAAAAATTATTGAGTTATTATAAAAAAATCATATGAGTAAGAAAAAAATTCTTAAAGAAGTAAATGAGTATATCGATTATTTAGAAAAACCAAGTGAAAACTTTGGTGGAATGCCTGTTTGCCCGTTTGTAAAAGCAGAGAGGAAAAATGATAAGTTAATGATAGAAGTTTGGAAACCAAACAAAAAACCTTTCTTAGAATTATTAGAAAAATTTAAAAAAAGTGAGTACTCATCAGCACTATTCGTTTGTGAGAATACGGATGGATTAAATTGGAAAGATGTTGATAGAGCTAAATTTCAGAAAGCAATACAAATACTAATGAAAGAAAAAGGATTCAAAGGTTTAAAAGCTATATGTTTATCACCATTTGAAGAATGGAAAATTGCTGAAGAAGATACGAGAGAGAAAGCACCTTACTTTTTGATTAATATAGGAAGTGATAATCAGTTTGATGAAACACATAGAACACTTTGGAAAACTGATTACTTTATGAACTTCTCAGAAGAAGAATTGGATAAAATGAAAGTGTATCCTAAAAATAAAAAGCTTGACTTGAATGAGGAAAAATAGTTATATTCTAACCTATGTATCAATCTATATTTTACGATAACAGAAAAAATAAAATTCATTTGTGGGATGACAAAAAAGGTTACTTATCTTTTCCACATAAGAAGTACGCATATATTAAATCACCAAATGGACAACATATTTCCTTGTATGGTGATAAGTTACAAAAAGTTTATAAGTTTGAAAAGGATGAGGATGGTTTATTTGAATCCGATGTGATGCCTGAGATTAGAACGTTGGTTGATATGTATCACGAATCAGAGGAAGTTTCAGAAGGACATAAACTTCTTATATTAGATATTGAGGTTGAGGTTACGGATGGTTTTCCTGATGTTAGGAGAGCTGATAATATTATAACTTCAATCGCTACCTATGATGATTTAACAAAAGAGTATCATTGTTTTGTTTTAGATACTAAGGGTGAGGTAGAAGATACAAAAGAAATTCATTCATATGATAATGAGTATGACTTATTGAAAAACTTTATGACAAAGTATTTAGAGATACAACCAACTATTCTAACAGGTTGGAATGTAGAGTTTTTTGATATGCCATATTTGTTTAACAGAATGGAACAAGTTTTAGGTTATGATATGGCTAGTTGTTTATCACCGATAAACATAGTTAAGAGGATAGACAGAGATAACTTATCTATAAAGATAGCAGGTGTAAATACACTCGATTACTTTCAGTTGTATAGAAAGTTTACTTTTAGTGAGAGGTCTTCATATAGGTTGGATGCTATTGGTGATTATGAATTAGGTGAACGTAAGGTTGAGTATGAGGGAACACTTAACGATTTGTATGAAAATGATATAAACAAGTTTATTGAGTACAACATTCACGATGTTAGACTTGTTAAAATGTTAGATGATAAACTTGATTTTATAGAGATTGCTCGTGGTTTGGCTCACTTGGGGCATTGTGGTTATGAGGATATATTTATGAGTTCTCGTTATCTTGAGGGTGCTATACTTACTTACCTAAAGAACAAAAATATCATAGCACCTAATAAACCAAAGAATAGAGCTACAAAGAATTCTGATGAAAAGTTTGTGGGTGCATATGTTCAAGAACCACAAAAGGGTAAACATAGATGGGTTTATGATTTAGATATCACATCGATGTATCCATCTTGTATTATGTCTCTTAATATCTCACCTGAAACAAAGATTGGTAAAATCAATGGTTGGAATCCTGAAGAGTTTCTAAAAGCAGATAATAAAAAAACATATACTATAACTAAGAATCAAAAAGAAGTTGGTAAGTTAACTGAAGCTGAGTTACAGAAATACCTTGAGACATCAAAAGCTACCATCGCTACAAATGGTGTAATGTATAAAAGTGAAGTAAAAGGATTATTACCAGCCTTGCTTGAAAAGTGGTTTGATGAGAGGGTTCAGTATCGTAAATTATCTAAGAAGTTTCACGAAGAGGGGGATAAGAATCAATCCGATTATTTTGATAGGAGACAATACCTACAGAAGATTCTATTGAATTCCTTGTATGGTGTATTGGGATTACCTGTATTTAGATTTTATGATTTGGATAACGCAGAGGCTACAACTTATACAGGTCAATCTCTTATCAAGTTTACCAAGAAGATAGGTAATCATTATTATAATAAACAATTAGAAACGAATGAGGACTATTGTATCTACATTGATACTGATTCTGTATTTTATTCTGCTGTACCTATTGTTAAGAAAAGATTTCCTGATATGGATATCAGAAACGAAGATAAAATGTCAAAGGCTATCCTTGAGATTGCTAGTGAGATACAAGCGTTTCTCAATAAATCATATGATTACTTTGCTGAAAAGTTTTGTAATATAAACGAACATAGGTTTGATATCAAACAAGAGTTGATTGCTAAAGGTGGTTTGTTTATAACTAAAAAACGATATGGTATGAAAATTATCAATGATAACGGAAAGAAAGTTGATAAGATGATGGTAAAAGGTTTAGATACAGTTCGTAGTAGTTTTCCAGCTGCTATGAAAAAAGTATTATCTAAACTATTAGAAGATATTTTAATGGATGTTCCTAAAGATAAATTAGATGAGTATATAATAAACTTCAAGAAGAGTATGAAGTTAATTGATTTTGATAAGATAGCTATGCCTATTGGTGTAAAGGGTGTTAAGAAATATTCTGATATGAATGATGATGGATTACACATACCTAAACTTGGTACACCCGTACACGTTAAATCATCTTATAATTACAACAACTTTCTTCAGATAAACAAACTCAAGAGATATGAAAAGATAGGTGAATCTCAAAAGATAAAATGGGTTTATATGAAGAACAATCCATATGGATTCCAAACTATGGCTTACAAGGGATATGAAGACCCAAGAGAAGTTATGGAGTTTATAAAAAAATATATTGATACAGATAAAATGTATAAACAAGCTCTTCAAAAGAAAATTCAGATGTTCTATGAGGCTTTATCTTGGGATATGCCCGTAGATAAAAAAAATACACTTGAAAGATTTTTTTAACTACTTAATAATAAATGAGGTTATGATAAATGAATAAAAATGGTCTAATCAATTTCATACAGAAATACTATCTTGGAAATAGAGTTCCATCGGTTATGATAAAATCAAAGGGCAAAGTGCTTAGTTGTGATTTTATAACTGCTGATAAGTCTATGCTTGGTAGGGTTGAAGCAGATGGCTTAGGATTTGGAGATGAAAGTATCGGAGTATACGATACAGAAGTTTTCTTAAAGATGTTATCTGTTATGGGAGACAATGTTAAATTAGATGTACAAAAATCAGGTGATAAATCTATTTCTGTTACATTTGATGATAGTGTCGCTAAATCACTTTTTATGTTAAGTGATGAAAGTGTGATACCTAAAGTTCCTGCTATGAAAAATCTACCTGATATGAACTTGAAAGTTAAAGTTGACAGAGAGTTCATTGGTAAGTTCTTAGCTGGTAAAAGCGCATTGTCAGAGGTGGATACCTGTACTGTGGTTTGTAGAGATGGTGAAGTTGATATCGTAATAGGTTATAGTTCAATCGCATCAAATAGAGTTACAATTAGAACTGAAGTTGTTGAATATTCTGAGGTTGATAAGTTAACTTTCAATGCACACGTAATGAAAGAAATCCTATCAGCTAACAAGGATTGTGAAAGTTCAATGCTTGAAATCAGTTCAGAAGGTCTTGCTAAGATGAACTTTAAGATTGATGAGTTTGATTCAACTTACTTCTTGGTGGCTAACCAGGATAGTTAATGTATGTTGATACTTCTAAGGTTGTACTTAGAAAGATAGACAAAAAGACGGCTAAGAAGATGATTGTAGAAAATCATTATAGTCGTAAGTTCTCGCTCTGTAGGCACGCTATTGGAATCTTCTATCAAGAAGATACGGAACATAGATTTTTTGAGGGTGAGAAAGAAGAAAAGCTAATTGGATGCCTTACTTATGGGCATCCAGTTGGCAGAAGTGTAGTCGGCTCTTTGTTCAAAGAGGAGATAATAGATTATGAATCGGTTCTTGAATTAACAAGGCTCTTCATTCACGATGGTTATGGTAAAAACATAGAATCGTATTCAATATCACAATCATTCAAGTGGTTGAAACATTATGATAAACGTGTTAAGGTGTTAATAAGTTATGCAGATCCAGATAGGTTACATTTAGGTGGTATTTATAAAGCTACGAATTGGATTTATCAAGGTGCAGGTTTGAATCTAATGCCTAACTATTCAGTATCATTAGTAGAAGAACCATATGATTGGATACATAGTAGAACTGTCTTTGCTAGATTTGGTAGTCATAATATAGATAAGCTAAAATCTGCTATAGGACACACGTTTTGGAGAAGAAGAGAGCCAGAGAAACATAGGTATATATATTTCTTAGGTAATAAATCTGAGAATAAAAAATTTAAAAAGTTTATGAAGTATGAATCAAAAAACTATCCAATGAATGCTGATGAGTACTTACCACCAATCGAAGAAATCGAAGTTAATAAAGGAATAACAAATGAGTAAAAATCATACTTTATGGGTAGAGAAATATCGCCCACAACAACTTGATAATTATGTAGGTAACGATATGTTAAAAGATAAGGTTAAGTTGTATCTTGATAGTGGGGATTTACCACACCTTTTATTATATGGAAAAGCTGGCACAGGAAAAACAACTCTTGCTAAATTATTAGTTGGTAATATAGATTGTGATTATATTTACATAAACGCTTCTGATGAAACAGGCGTAGAAAATGTCAGAACAAGAATGAAAAACTTTGCAGCTACAATGGGATTCCAAGATATGAAAGTGATTATCTTAGATGAGTGTGATTACCTATCACCAAATGCTCAGGCTGCTTTAAGAAATATGATGGAAACATTCAGTAAACATTGTAGATTCATTCTAACTTGTAATTTTGTTGAGAAGATAATATCACCTATACAATCTCGTTGTCAGACATTCCAAGTTATACCACCTGATAGAAAACAAGTGGCACAACAATTAGTGTATATTTTATCTGAAGAGAATGTAAAGTATGAAGTAAAAGATGTTGCTGATATAGTTAATAGTGGATATCCTGATATCCGTAGAGTAATCAACGCTGCACAAAGACAGGTTGTTGATGGTGAATTAAAGATGGATAAGACTAGTGTTATTCAGAATGATTACAAAATAAAGGTTTTAGAGTTACTAAAAGAAGATAAGAAAACTGCATTTAATAGTATTAGAAAATTACTATTAGATAGTAAGGTTACTCAGTTTGAAGATTTGTATAGGTTACTTTATGATAATGTAGATGACTTTGGTAAAGGACACGTAGCGGAAGTTATACTAATTATCGCAAAGTATCAAGAGAGTGATGCTGTAGTAGTTGATAAAGAAATCAACGCTATGGCTATGTTAATTGAATTGTTAGGAGTAATAAAATGAGTATGCATCCAATGAAAAAGCAGAAACCTCAGGCACAAGTTAAGGTTAACTTAAAAGAAGCCGAGACAATGAAATGTGATGATTGTAATAATACTTTATTTATTGAATCATATGTTTTGAAGAAGATATCAGCATTGATATCACCAACAGGTCAAGAGGGTATTATACCTATTCAAGTTTTTGCTTGTGGTGATTGTGGTAAACTAAAAGATGTTGGTACAGGTGGTGATAGTGTTGAAAACTTAGTCGGAGACTAATGAAGGTAGTAATCATAGGTGGAGGTAGCTCTGGTTGGTTGATGGCTGCGGCTTTGTCTTATGTAAAAAAGACTAATCCTACTAAGGTTATTGATGTAACCTTGATAGAATCACCAAAAGTCGATAGGTTATCAGTAGGGGAAAGTACATTCCCAAGTTTAGCAACATTAATCAACTCTATTGGAATAGATGAAAATGATATATTAAACAAATCCAATGGAACTTACAAATGGGGAACTCAGTTTGTTGGGTTTCAAGAGTATGATTATTATCATCCAGTATTTGGTTTACCTTTTATAGAAGATGAACTAACAATGGATGAAGTTTTTATAGCTAATGATGAGAGGGTAGATATTAGTGCTATAGGAACACAAATGATGTTGAGTAGAAAGAAACCTATCAAGAAGTTTGTAGAGCAAACCTTTACTACTGATGTTCAATGGAATTATCCAAGTAGGGTAGGTCCTTACGCTCTTCATATTGATATAAATAAGTTTATAGATTACATAGCTAACTTTTGTGTAGAGAAATATGGAATCAAAGTTGTTGAGAATCAAGTAGTAGATATAAAAAAAGATATCGTTGGTAATTGTCAAGAGGTTATATGTGAAGATGGTAGTAGAATATCAGGAGATGTTTTTATAGATTGTAGTGGATTTACTAGAGTTCTATTCGAAAAGATACTTAAAGAAAAGTTTCTGAGTTTTAAAGATTTTCTACCTGTAGATAGTGCTATAGCATTTGAAAAAGTTGATGAAAAGTATGAACCTCTTAGAAAGAATTTTGTAACTGCAACAGCATTTAGTAGTGGTTGGAGTTGGGAGATACCATTAAGAAACAAAACAAGTAGAGGTTATGTCTACAGTTCAGATTTTGTTACAATGGATGATGCTGTTCTAGAATTAGAAACAAGATTTGGTGAGATAGATATAACTTCTAAAATCAATATGAAAACAGGTATGTTTGAACGATTAGGTATAAAAAATATGTATGCTGTAGGATTAGCATCAGGCTTCATAGAACCTTTAGAATCTAATGCTACCACAATAACTACAGGACAAGCGAATTACTTGGCTGGTTTACTATCTAATTCTAATGATACCAACTTGATATCAGAACTTTATAATACACATTGTGGTAAAACATTTTCACATTTTCTTAGTTTTATACAACTACATTATATAAATAACAGAGGAACAACAGACTTTTGGAAACACGCTAAAAGAAACATAAAATATGCTGAAGTGTTTGATAAGTTTATGGAAGATATATATCAGAATAAAAGACTTCCTACAGCTAAAGATATGTTTATAGATGATTTAGAAGAAAATTTTGGTTTATCATCTTGGTTATCAGTTATGCAATCTATTCAGTTTATAGATAAATCACATTGTACTGAAGCACATAGAAGTGTAAATTTTGAACTTGCTAAGAAAACAATAGATGAAGAAATACGTTATTATAAAAACCTATTAAGGGATAACACTTATGAATAAAGTAGTTAAAACACCGTGGGAGTGGTGCAAAAAGATAACTAACACTAAGGAAAATTGGGATACTTTCGATGAAGATTCTCAGAAGAAGTTTAGTGTGTATATGGTTAATAGATTTATATCTATGAACTCTAACTTTATTGATTTAGTTAATGAGGTGCAAAAGTTAGGTTTAAAATCACGTGAGACATACAAAGTTTATAGTGAGCTTATACCAAAGAGTAATTACTATTTCAAGTGGATGAAGGGTAAGAAAACTCGTGATAAATTAAATGAAAGTTGGGTGATTGATTTATTGTGTAAACATTATGAGGCGAGCAAAAAAGAGGTTGACACGTATATAGATTTATTGTTAAATTCAGACAGTGGTAAAGAAGAATTATTTAGTATTTTCGATACATATGGTATTGATAAAAAATTGGTTAAGAAACTTAAAATATGAGTAAGTTAGAGGGATATTCTGTGGAACTTGTTCCAAGAAGTGCTATACAAAACTTTATAGAAAAGTATCACTACAGTCATAATACTAATGGGATACAAGGTTTAGAGTGTTTTGCATTATTTTCACCGGGCAAGTTTAATATTCCAAGAATGGTTGGTGCTATGATGTACGCTATACCATCAATGCCAAACACGGCTAGAAAATATAATCCTGTTAATCCTGATAAATGTGTAGAGCTAAGAAGATTAGTTTGTTTAGATGAAGCACCTAAGAATAGTGAAAGTTTCTTTGTATCACAAACTATTAAGTGGTTAAAACAGAATACAGATTATGAAGTTATTGTATCTTTTGCAGATAGACATTATGGACACGAGGGAGTAATTTATAAGGCTAGTAATTTTGTATCATATGGACAAACTGCACCAGGCAGAGTTCTTATGGTAGATGGTAAAGAATATCATAGTAGGTCTCTTAGTCAACCAGAAAAACCATATAGTAGAGAGATAAGACGTAGGTGGGAAGCTGGAGATGAAAATATATTTTTTATAAAACGGAAAAATAAAAATATATATGTATATTATCTTAACAAAGGAATCAAAAAGAAAATAAAGAGGATTGAAGATGAAAAAGTTAATAGTAAAAGTGCTAAGTAATTTTCAAAGTGCTAATTTAGCATCTGAATCAGCTAGAGAAACTATAGCTGATGCTATGTTAGATGAGATAAGAAAACCCAATCAAGGTTGGTATTTGGATTTAGGTAAAGGTGTTAATGAATATAAATCTGAAATGAGAGCTAAGTTAGGTGGAGATTACACAACTAAGAAAGGTAATTAAGTAATGAAAGTTATAAAAGAATCTAAAACAGGCACTAATGATAAAGGTTATGATGTTATTCAAAAGATGGAAGAGGAATGGCCCTTGATGACAGAAGAGTTTAAGAAGATACAAAAAGAACAATACGAATTGTTCTTACATAAACAACACGATTATGGTCCTGGTAATATTAGTGTCGGAACTTTCTTAGTAACACCTGAAGAAATAAAACTATCACTTACAGGTTTGTGGTTTCGTATGAATGATAAGTTACAACGTGTAAAGACATTGTTACTTGGTGATAAACAATCTGCCGTAAAAGATGAACCATTAGAAGATGCGTATCTTGATGTATCTAACTATGGTATTATGGCTACGATTGTTGGTAGAGGTAAGTGGGGTAAATAGTGGCAAGAATTAGTTATAGTCAGTTTGGGATGTGGTCTCAATGTCCTCAAAGATGGAAGTTGAATTATGTAGATGATATGAGAGACTTTACAGGTAATATACATACTATATTTGGTAGTGCTATTCACACTGTAATACAAGAATATCTAACTACATTTTTTCATAAGACAATTAAAGAAGCAGATTCTATAGATGTCAATAATAGACTTTTGGAAGAGTTAAAGGTAGAGTTTAATAAAGCTAAAGAACAAAATAGTGATGAAAACTTTGTACCTTGCTCTAAGGAAGATTTGGGTGAGTTCTATAATGATGGTGTTTCTTTGTTAGATTGGTTTAAAAAACGTAAAGGGCAATACTTTAATAAGAGAGGTTATGAACTTCTTGGGATAGAGATGCCATTAAACTACAAGATGAATGATGCAGTAAATTTTATTGGTTTTATGGATGTAGTTCTAAAGGATACTGTCAGAGATAGGATAAAGATAATTGATATCAAGACTTCAACCAAAGGTTGGAACAAGTATATGAAAGCTGATAAGAATAAAACTGACCAGTTATTGTTGTATAAACAATTCTTATCACTACAATGGGAAGTATCACCTGATAAAGTAGATGTTGAATACTTCATTCTAAAAAGAAAGTTATATGAGAATGTAGACTTTCCTCAGAAGAAAGTACAATTATTTACGCCTGCAAATGGTAAACCATCTATGAATAAAGTTTTGTATAGATTGAAAGATTTTATAGATGATTGTTTTGATGAAGAAGGTAACTATTTATTAAAAGAATATAGAGCTGAGGCTTCCAAGAAAAATTGTAGGTTTTGTGAGTTTAATCAAACTGAACATTGTGATAAGGGTATAAAATGATTATAGTAGAGGATTGGTTTTATGATAATCCAGAACAGGTATATGACTTAGCACTTAAACAAGAGTATAAAACTTGCGAAGAGCTTATAGGTAGGAAGGGTTTTTCAGGTAAGAGAACCGAGTTAGAATATGTTACCGAAGAAGCTATAGATAAGTTATCAAGATACTTTGGACGTCAAGTATATCCACACGGAAATATGTGTGGTAGATTTCAAGTGTGTACGTCTATGGATAGAACTTTTCCACATACAGATACCGATCCTCTAGCTGCAGTTGTATTTTTAGATAGAAAACAACCTGTAAATGCAGGTACATCCTTTTACAGAAATAAGATAGATAATTCTACAGAAAATTCAAGTGAAGATTTTAACAAGTATATAGCTGAAAGTGGAATAAACCTTTTTGACAAAACTCAATGGGAAGAAGTTGCTAGAATAGGATTACTTTTCAATAGATTAGTGGCATATCCTGGCACCTTGTGGCACGATGCTACAAACTATTACGGACACTCATTCGAAAGTGGTAGATTATTTCAAGTTTTCTTTTTAACGTATGACAAAAACCAAGCCAGTAATGTGGAGATTATCAAATGATACCATCAATAAGACTTCATCTCAATTCTTTTTTTAATACAGTAATAGAAGAGGCGGTGATAAGTAGAATAGAAAATATTCAAACGAGATATGGAAATGTTCATTTTCAGTTCTATGTTAATGAAGATTACGGAACTATTGCAGAGTTTGTAAAAAAGTATGAGAATAGTTTTAACTTTAAAACAGATTTTCATAATGAAGATTTAGGGGCTAACAGAGATTTTTCTTTTTTCTACATACACGATGGTATGAATTTACATACAAATTTTAGGTTTAAGATACTGGCTAATCCAATAGCAGGTTTAGAACATTTTAAACGTATTTTTAACTTTATAAATAACACTACACCAATGGTTAAAAAACAAAAGAGAACTGATGAAGAAAATTAAGATTGGTGTAAGTGGTGTTAAAGAGTATTCAAATAAAGTAAAAGTAAAAAAAAGTATCTTTGAACTTAACAAGTTTTTTGAGGGTCATTTAATTATATGTACTCGTGGAAAAAAGAATGGCGCTGAAGCATTAGCTAGAAAATATGCAAACGAGTTTGATATAGAGTGTGAAGATATAAAGCCGTTTCAGAAATCCATAAAAGCTCAGTTTGGTAGTAGTAAAAGATTAGCACAATCAATCGATTCTCTTTTTGTTTTTGTTAATGATAAGGATGATTTACCAGCCAATCTACAGACGCTTATAAAAGAGACAAAAAAACAAAATAAAAAAGTGGTTTTTAAAAGTTAGTTAATATTTATATATACAAATATAGTTATATAGGTATATCTTATGAAGTTGACATCAGTAAAAATTTTACCAGAATTACACAAAGATTTTAGAATAAAAAGTCTTAGGGAAGAATTTACCTTACAAAAGTTGGTAAATCGCTCTATACATTTATTCTTAAATGACGAAACATATCAGGCTAAGTTGATTAGCTATAACATATTAGAAGTAAGTGGGAGTGGACTATGAGCATAAATATGAGAGATGATTATATAGATGCACTTAGAATGAATTTCAAGGCACAGATTGAAAAGCATCGTATAAACGTAGAAAACTTAATGAATAATTCTGTTGGTATAGGTGAACACGGCGATATAATGGATGAGATTGAAAAAGAGCTTGGAATGATGGCAGATAAGTCAGATAAGTTAGAGATGTTAGATTATTTTGAAGTAGAAATTGGTAGTAAGAAAATTATAAAAGGTTAGAGGTTATATGAAACGAAAAAAGATTCTACTCTTAGCAGATGATTTGAGAATGAGTAGTGGGGTTGCAACAATGTCTGCAGAATTCGTGAGACAAACAATTCACGAGTTTGATTGGGTTCAGTTAGGTGGTGCTATAGACCATCCTGAAAAAGGAAAAGAGATAGATTTATCAGATGCAGTTATGAAAGATTGGGATATTAAAAAACGTGAGGATGGAACTAAACCCTATCTTAAAATATATCCAGTAGCAGGTTATGGTAGCCAACCTCTTGTTAGAACATTGTTAGGTAAAGAAAAGCCAGATGCTATTATGTGTTACACAGACCCAAGATTTTGGATTTGGTTGTTCCAAATGGAACACGAACTACGACAAGAGATACCAATACTCTATTATAATATTTGGGATGATTTGCCTTATCCTATGTGGAATAGAGACTATTATGATTCTGTAGATTCATTGTTTAACATATCAAAACAGACTGTTAATATTGTTAAGAATGTAAGAAGTACGTATGAAGATTGGCAAGCTACATACATTCCACACGGAATCAATGAAGAGGTATTCAAACCACTTACCGATGAAGCAGGATTGAAAGATGTCGCAGATAACAAAGGTAAGTTTAAAAAGGATTTTGAATTTATTCTATTTTACAATGCTAGAAACATTCGTAGGAAACTACCTGGTGATTTAATTTTGGCTTGGAAAACATTTGTTGATATGTTACCTGAGGATAAAAAAGATAAGGTGGCATTTTTAATGCACACATCTCCTGTAGATACTAATGGAACTGATTTGACAAAAGTAAAAGATGCTATAGCGGGTCCTGATGCTAACATATACTTTTCTACAAATCAAATTAAACAACAAGAGTTGAATGTACTTTACAATATGGCTGACGTATGTATTAACATAGCTAGTAACGAGGGATTTGGTTTAGGAACTTGTGAAGCTCTTATGGCTGGTACACCAATCATTGTTAACGTTACAGGTGGTATGCAAGACCAATGTGGTTTTAAGTACAAAGATAAACTTCTAACGGCTGAGGATTATAGTTGGGTACATTCTTTACACGATGCTAAAAAATGGAAGGATAATCCAGATTTAACTCACGGAGAGTGGGTAAAGCCAATCTGGCCTACCAATCGTTCATTACAAGGTTCACCACCGACACCATATATCTTTGATGATAGACCAAGTTGGGAAGATGCAGCTGATAGAATATATGAGTGGTACAAAACACCAAAAGAAGAAAGAAAGAAAGCTGGGTTAAAAGGTAGAGAGTTTTGTCTAATGGAAGAGACTGGTTTGAGTGCTAAAAATATGGGTAAAAGATTTATTAATGATATAAATACTGTATTTAAAAAGTTCAAACCAAGAAAACGTTATGAAATGTTTAAGTCGTAGGAGTTATAATGAGTGATAAGATAAGAGTATTATTTTCAGGTCCTGTAGGAACACGAAGTGGTTATGGTTCAAGAGCGAGAGATTTAGTTCACGCTTTGATTGATATCGATAAGTATGATGTTAAGATTATGCCACAAAAATGGGGTAATACACCAGAAAATGCACTTAATACTGAGAGTAAGAGAGATAGAAAAATTATAGATAGGATAATGACACAAGAGGATGGTAAGACTCCTTTCGATGTATCATTTCAGGTTACAGTTCCAAATGAGTTTCAGAAATGGGCTAAGTTTAATATAGGTGTTACTGCTGGGTTTGAAGCTACTGTGGTTCCACCAGAGTGGGTACAAGGTGCTAACAATGCAGATATGGTTCTTTTCTCTACTACTCATTCAAGAGATTCTATAGCTAACTCAACTTATGATATAAATGATAAACAAGACCCAACTAAGAAAGTGGGTGAGTTAAGGCTAACCACGAAAAACGAGGTGTTGTTTGAGGGTGCTGATACATCTGTATTTAAACCTACAAAAATTATATCACAAGAACTAAAGAAAGAGATGAATAAGATATCAGAAACATTTTGTTTTCTGTTTGTAGGACATTGGTTACAAGGTGGACTTGGTAATGATAGAAAAGATACTGGTATGTTGGTAAAAACATTCTTTGAAAGTTTTAAGAATAAAAAGAAAGCACCAGCTTTAATTTTAAAAACAAGTGGTGCTGATTTTTCAGTTATAGGAAGAAGTGAAATCTTAAAAAAGATAGAGGATATCAGAAAAAGTACAAAAGCTAAAACACTACCTAATGTATATGTTTTACACGGTGATTTAGAAGATGAAGAAATGAACGAGTTGTATAACCACCCAAAGGTAAAGGCTCACGTATCGTTCACACACGGTGAGGGATTTGGACGCCCACTACTTGAAGCTAGTTTAAGTGGTAAGCCTGTGATAGTATCAGGTTGGAGTGGGCATATGGATTTCATAAATCATAAAACTGCAGTTTTACTGCCAGGTAGTTTAGTTGATACACCAAAAGATGCTTTTCCGAAAAATTTCACTTGTACTGGACAGAAATGGTTCTCTGTAAACTATAGCCAAGCATCAGCTATCTTGAAAGATGTTTTCAAAAACTATAAGAAGTATGGGCAAAAAGCTAAATTATGTGCACATACAAACAAAAATAAATTTTCAATGAAAGCTATGAGGGATAAGTTAGAGGTTATATTAGATGAAAACCTACCAAACTTTCCAAAGCAAGTTGCAATAAAACTACCAAAGTTGAAAAAGACTGCAGGTACAAAAGGAGATGCAGGTACGGCTAATCCGCCTACACCAAAGGTAAAATTACCTAAGTTAAAAAAGGTTAATTAATGTATAAGACTAAGGATGTATTAGCTACTATTGGTTATGTGTTATTCCTTTTACTTGTAGGCTTATGTATACCCTATTTAATTGGAGCTAAGTAATGTTCAAAAGAAAAAAGGTTGTACAATTTATAACTAATAATAAATCGGTTCTCGAAAGAGCACCGATAGTTCCTGCTAAAGGTGAACAACCTACTTGGTGGAGAAAGCTACCACCTTTCAGAGATTTTAATCCATTGAAGTATGGTTATAAAAGTGATAGTGGTTTCATATCTTATCTAAGTAAAAATGTAAAGAATCAATACACACAAACTGCTAAGGTATGTCCTGGTATAAGTGGTGCTATAAAATCAGGCTTTATAGTTCCTATGTGGTGTGATGTAGATTTTTACTACAATCACGAAAATAACTTTTTTAACTTTGAACTCGCATCAAATAGGTTTGAGTGTAGTATACAATCTAGTTATAATTCTTTAGAGGGTACACCGATAGCTCAAAAAGAAAAACAATTCTTAGTTAAGTTAACAGGTCCTTGGGCTGCTATTCTACCTAAGAACTATGAGATGTTGATGGTTCCACCACTTTACAGAAAACCTATACCGAATATAGAAGTAGCAGCTGGAGTTCAAAGAAATGATAGGTGGAGAGAGATGGCTTTCATAAATGCGTTTGTAACTCTCGATTTCTCTGATGGTAGAAGTCATATCAGATTACCATTTGGAGAACCCTTGTACCAACTATTTATTTATGACACGAAAGATTCAGAAATGAAACATAAAACGAAGCTTGTAGGTCCTGATACATTAGCACAAGATGGCACAGGAGATTATACAAGATTAAAGATAACAAAGGATTGGATATAATGGAAACAAAAATAACTTGCCCACATTGTTTGTCAAAGAACTGCTTTGTAGAAGAGCAAAAAGAATTTTCATCTTATATGTGTTTTAGTTGTGGATTTATGTCAGATAGTAGATTTGAAGAAAAATCCTTAGAGGTTGCAGATTATATGAAAACAATGCCAGAATCAGTTAAGAGTTTACAATTTGTAGATGAAACACGTGAGATAGTTTGGTTCCCATCAATTTTGAATATGGGTGCAAAGGGTATGATTTTTCCTGAGACATCTAAACACGAACCAGATAACTATAAGTGGAAGTATGCACAAGTGGTAGAAGTTCCAAATGGAAAAGAGGGTGAGTATGAAGGACATCAACAATTCTTAGATGTAGAAAATGCAAAAACTTATGATAAGTTTGAGTTTATGGAAGCTTGCAAAGATATGGGTATTATAAAAGAATGAGAGTAAGGTACAACGATTTAAAATCTGGCGATATCGTAAAGTTTAAATACGAGGGAGAGTATGGTTCAGGATTCTTTGAAAGAGAAGTTATCATATTTGCTAAGTATGTTGCTGCTGGTAGATTAGTACACGGATTAGAGATTACTAAAAATAAAAGAATAATTTTAGATGATGGTGAGTTAACAAGATATATACCAGCTATGGCTAATCAACCTTACTTAATCAGAGATGGTGAAGTAAATGGAAAGCCATATTATCGTATTAATATACCTGAGGGTGGTGAGAGAGCAGTATATTCAAAGTTTAAAACATTTTTGAAAGAGGATGCTTTTAGGTCTTACAAGATAAAAGAATTGAAAGCTGCTAATATAGAAAAGATAACACCAACTCTACCGCCAGGTTTTGTTAGAGAAGCTGATAAAAAATATAAAGAGGAAGTTGAAAAGGCTGTAAGAGAAAGTAAGAAGAAACCATCTCAAAGAAAGATTGGTGACCAAAAAGCTAATGAAGAAGTTTTAGATAAGCAAGAACAAGTTGTGGATGTAAAAGCAGTTCAAGAAAGAATTACAAAAGAAGTAAATCAAACGGTGGAAACTATGATGAAAGATTTAGGGGCAGTTCTAAAAGATGACCAAATGTCAGATTTATTAAGCGCTGTTCAAACAAAAAAAGCATTTGGAGATTTAGACGATATAGGTAAGTAATGAAGTTAAGTTACGCAATAACGGTTTGTAATGAGTTAAACGAAATACAGACTTTGGTTACATTTTTATTAGAACATAAGAGAGTAGAAGATGAGGTTGTTATTACTTATGATTCTAAGAATGGTTCTAAAGGTGTTGAAGATTATCTCAGAGCTAAATCAGCAAATAGTGAGTTTAATTGGCATTCATTTGAATTTGATAATGATTTTGCTAAATTAAAAAACCACACAAAGAAAATGTGTAGTGGTGATTTTATATTTCACTTAGATGCTGATGAAGTTCCACACGAAATATTAATGGAACAATTACCAGCTATAATAGAAATTAATGATGTTGATTTAATATGGATTCCAAGAGTAAATACTGTAGATGGAATTACAGAACAACACGTACAAAAGTGGGGATGGGTTGTAAATGAAAATGGTTGGGTAAATTATCCTGATTACCAAGCTAGGGTTTTTAGAAATGTTGATGGAATAGAATGGGTAAAGCCAGTTCACGAATACATAAGTGGACCTAAGACATATGCACATTTACCACCAAATGAAGAACTATCTCTCTATCATCCTAAAACAATAGATAGGCAAGAAAAACAAAACGACTTATATAATGGGATACAAAGTGGATAAGAAAAAAATATATGATTATATAGATAATGGTTTAAAAGATAAAGGTTATCACCTACAAACAACAAGTAAGAAGTTCAAAAAAGATATGGTTGATTTTTTTGATTTTCCAGAGGCTAGAGATTTTAGATGTTTAGAGTTGGGATTTTGGAGAGGTTATACCAGCGTAATATTAGCGCAAATTTTTGGACACGTTACATCAGTTGACATCAATGATGGTTCTAAGATAACAAAAGAAAGTGAAAAGTTTAGTAATTTAGAGTACTTATATCCTTATGATGTGTATTTGAATCGACTAAACCCAAAAGAGGTGCCAGTTATTTGGAAAGATGTATTAAATAATAAAACCTTTAATGTATTTTTGATAGATTGTGTACACGATTATGCACACTTTCATTCTGATATACAACGTTCCATAGCTGTATCAGATATATCACAACCAGTTTACTTTATTGTTGATGATTTCGGAACATCTATAAATGATAACAGAACAGAAAATTGGGATGGTAGTATTAATCTTTACGTTAAAGAAAATCTATTAAAAGCAAATAAAGGTATGAGTATTGTGGCTAGATTAGGGTTATCAGAGGGAGATATCTATCACGAGGAAAGAAAACCACTAAGAGATTCAGAGGGAGTTATAATTAAGTGGGAAATTTAATTTACACAACTGCTATTAACCACGATACATCTCAATATCAAAACTCCGATTATGCTCAATATTGTATAAAGAGTTGGAAGAGTTGGTGTAAAAATAATGACATTGAATTTTTAGTTATTGATGAACACAACCCAAGATACAAATATCCTGTTTGGTGTAAAGATACTATATTTGAATTAGTTGGTGATAAGTATGATAAGATAGGTTACGTTGATAGTGATACAATGATTCATTGGGATGCACCTAATCCATTTGATTTGTATGAAGATGAATGGTGTTGGGTACGAGACTATGCTAACATACGATGGACTGTAAATAGTATAAATAATTATCAGAAGTATTATCCTAACATAAAGTTAGATGTATTTGATTACTATAATTCAGGTGTTAGTTTCTTTACAAAAGAACATAAGCCAGTTTATGATGCACTAATAGAATTGTATGAAAGTAATTCGGATGAGCTTGATAGTAAAGCAACTATGGGTGGTGGTAAGGTACAGACTTTACTTAACTTTGAGCTAAAGAAACAAGGTGTAAAACAGAAAGAATTGCCACCTATATGGAATATGTTTTCTATGCATAAGAGGGAGATGTTTAGTCATAACTGGCAAGATGGTGATGATAAAACACCTTTCTTTATAAAGTATTCTCACTTATGGCATTTTACAGGCTTTGCTATAGAACAACGTACAGATATAATGAAACAAACTTGGGATTTGGTAGGAAAAAACTATGAATAAAAATACTGTATATATAATCTCAGTTGGTTCTAAGCCAGAGTATGATATCTCTATAGAATCTTGGAGAAGATGGTGTGATAAGAATGATGTTCAACTATTTTTGTTAGAGGAACCTATTCTACCGATGGAAGATATGCATATCATTTGGCAAAGATATTATATGTTTGATATATTTGATAACAATGATATAAAATCAAATCAAACATTGATAGTGGATGCTGATACTATAATCCATCCTAATTGTGATAACTTCTTTGAAAAAACAGAAAATAAATATTGTTTAGTTCACGATGATGGTAGCTATGATTGGATTCTTCGTGGTATGGAACATTATAAGAAATATGTTTACAATGGTGCTTGGTTTGATTTTTGGAAATATGGTAACAGTGGATTCCAAATTGTCAATAATAATCATAGAGATTTCTTTGTACATATGAGAGATTTCTATTTTGAACACAAGGATAATATACAAGCTATACAAAGCAATTATGGAATAGGTACAGACCAAACTCCGTTAAATTTTAACTTGACATTAAGAAATATTCCTGTTAAATTACTACCCTATAAATACAATATGTCTTGTATGTTGAAGAAAGAAATATTAGGAGATGATATGCTACACACTACTTTTGAGGGTGTGATGCATTTCAATGGGTTACCAGATAAACAAACGTCAGTTCCACATTGGATGGAGAAAACATTTAAATATTTATATGACTAAAGTTCACATCATAGGAAAAGGTTACTTCGGTAAAAAAATAGAGAACTCAATCAAAGATATGGTTGAGTTTGTTAAGCCAGAAAATGCAGATTGGATTATCATATCCACACCAAATGATTTACATTTTGAACAAGTTCAGTATTGGTTGGGGCAAAGAAAAAATGTATTTTGTGAGAAGCCATTATGTTTATCTGAAAGTGCTGCTAATGAGTTGTACGCTTTAGCAGATTTTATGAATGTAAAGTTGTATGTGGATGATGTATTTAGACATCATAAGTATCATAAAGAATCAGATATATTCTACGTAGAATCTTACAATTCTTTTAAATGGCACAAGTGGGGTTCTTTTAGAGCTAATATCATAGACAACCTCGCTTACCATCATTTTTATATGTCGGATTTTTGTTATAATGATTTTGAAGTAGAAGATATAAAAGTAAAAAAACATTGGTATGCTCATCAAGGATTAGCCAAGTTTGATGTGATAATAAATGGTGAAAGATGTAAATACGATTATAAAATAGATGAATATGATTATCCATTCATACATACATTTAATGATTATGAAATTAAGCCAGTTAATAATCCATTGAAAGATATGTTTACTAAAATATTTGATAATACTGCACAATGGGAAACCAACAAAAAGATAACTTTAAATGCGATAAAAATATCTGAAGTTGTAAAGAGAGAATTGTTTGAAGAGGTGTTGGTTGTGGGTGGTGGTATATTTGGTGCAACTGCTGCAACAACTTTGTCTTGTGCTGGATTTAACGTAACTCTGGCTGAAGAGAAGAATGACTTGATAACTGCTGCATCTTATATAAATCAGTATAGATTGCATAAGGGTTATCACTACCCAAGAAGTAGAACAACTGCAGAGGAATGTATAGTTGGTTTAAAATCATTTAAAAGAAAGTATGAATCTACAGTTATCAATGGTGATATAGAACATTACTACGCTATAGCTATGAAGGATAGTATGACTACACCACACGATTATATTGATTTTCTACAAGATTTAAATTTAGATTTTCAGATAGTGCAACCGATAAAAGGAACAGCATTGACTGTAAAGGTAAATGAGGAATTATTTGATATGATAGTTCTAAGAAATTCTGTAAAAGATAAACTACGTGGTGCTAGAGTAAATGTTGAACTTAATACAAGAGTTACTAAAAAGAGAACTTATGATTATGATTATGTTATCAATGCAACCTATGCCAATATTAATCAGTTAAAAGGTACAAAGCAAGAGTATCAGTTTGAACTATGTGAGAAGCCTGTTGTTTTACTACCAAAGCAATATAGAAATAAAAGCATTGTTGTTATGGATGGTCCTTTTATGTGTTTAGACCCATTTAAAGACACAAGCTTTCACGTTTTAGGACACGTAGAACACGCTATACATTCAAGAAATGTAGGTACGAAACCAATCATACCAAAAAAATTTAAAGAGTATATAAATGCAGGAGTGGTATCATTTCCAGAGGTTACTAACATAGAATTGTTTAAAGAAGCTGGTATGGAGTTTTTTGATGATTTTGATAAGTTAGAACACGTTGGCTCTATGTATACTATTAGAACTGTATTAAAAAATCGTGAACACGATGATGCTCGCCCAACATTAGTAGAGAGAGGTGAAGGAAATATGTTTAACGTATTCTCAGGTAAAATAGATACTTGTGTTGAGGCTTCTAATCAATTAATAAAAAAAATGAAAGGTAAACGTTATGTATGACTTTACAGGTAAAAGAGTTCTTATAACAGGCGCTAGTGGATTTTTAGGTGGTGAGCTAGTAAGAAGATTATTAGATAACAATGCCGCAGTTTATTGTATGGCTAGAAATGAGGGTAATCTAATAAAACTACAAATGAAATATCCTCAGATAGTAACTCGGACTGGAGATGTTTCAGATAGGTTCGCAGTGCAACAATGTTTGGTTAATGCTGGTCGTAAGATTGATATGGTAATGCACCTAGCAGCATTTAAACACGTTGGTATGGCTGAAACTCAAGTTAGAGAATGTGTAGAATCTAACACGATTGGTTCTTTAATATTATTAGAAGAATCGGTAAAGGCGGGAGTAGAGTTAATTTTAGGTATTAGTACTGATAAGGCTGCACAAGTTGCTGGTGTCTATGGTGCATCTAAATTACTGATGGAAAGAATGTTTCAACAATTTGAAAAAACTTATAGCGACACTACTGATTTTAGGTTAGTTAGATATGGTAATGTGTTATACTCTACAGGTTCGGTGTTGTGTAAATGGAAAGAATTAATTAAAGAGGGTAAAGAAGTTATTGTAACTGAACCAAGTGCTACAAGATTCTTTTGGACTGTAAAACAGGCAGTTGATTTGATATGGGATTGTATGGAGAATGCGAAAGATTCTACACCTTATTGTCCTGAAATGAAATCAATGAGAATTGATGATTTATTAGAAGCTATGATACAGAAATATTCAGGTGGTAAGGATATATCTGTAAAAACTATTGGTTTACAACCTGGCGAAAATCTACACGAGAAAGTGTTGGAAGAAGGTCCTGCATCAAATGAAGTAGAACATTTTACTATTGAAGAGATAAAGGAGTTAATTTGAACATATTAATATTGGGTGGTAACAGATTTGTTGGTAAAGCTCTCGCAAAACATAGTATGAAATGGCACAAGGTTGATGTGTTTAATAGAAGTGGTACTGGACCAGATGGTGTTGGTATTATCAAAGGTGATAGAAATAATACAGAAGACCTTAATAAAGTAGAGTGGGATAAATACGATACCATAGTTGATATGTGTTTGTTTTTTCCACAACAATGGAAACTGGTATCACCATTAATTCCACGTGATACCAATTACATATTTGTTAGTAGCGGTGCTGCAGATGGTAGATATCGTAGCGCATATGGGGCGTATGGTGAGGATAAAAAAGCAGTTGAGGTTATGTTAGAAGAAGAACAAACAATTTTACGTAATTATAAGATTGTTCGTCCAAGTTATATAGTTGGTAAAGGTAATCATAGACCACGGATAGGATACTATATGAATAAACTAATTCATATGGAACATATTGAAATAGCTGGTGATGGAAAGAATATAGTTAACATAGTGTTTGTTGAAGATGTGGTTAAACAATTATTCAGATTGGTGAACACACAAGAAAAAACATATGAAAAGCTTGAAGTGGTTGGAGACAATATTGAGATGCTTGATTTAGTTCACAAAGTGTTTAAATATGTTCTTGATGATGCATATCAAGGTAGTGTTATGTTAGTTCAAGATGACGAGAATGCGATACTACCCAAAAATGATTTCGAATTTGAGACTGACTTGGATTACATCAAGTTAGATGAAGGATTAAAAGACTACGCAGAGTGGTATTACAATGAAGGAGCAAAGAAATATGGATACGTTATATAGAGCTAAACCATACATACCTGAGGAAAGTAAACAAGATGTATTAGATAGGTTTGATAATATTCTATCTACAGGTGGTTTAATACAAGGTAAGTATGTAGCTGAGTTTGAAGAGCTTGTAAGAGAAAGAATATGGGTAGATAATGCAGTTGCAACCACAAGTTGTGGTACAGGTCTTGAAACTGTACTGATTGCATCAGGTATCAAGGGTAAGAAGTTTATAGTTCCAACACAAACATTTGCAGCTAGTGTGAATTGTATAATACGATCGGGTAACACACCGATAATAACCGATGTTAATTCTGAAACTCAATGTCTTGATTTTGATATTATTAAAAGAGAGGTTGAAAAGGATAAAGATATAGCTGGTGTGGTTTTAGTTATGATGGCTGGATTGATACCACCTGATATTTTAGATATTGAGGCTTATTGTAAAGATAAGGGACTATTTTTATTGACTGATGATGCACATTCACTTGGTGCAAACTACTATGATGAATATACTGATAATATCAGATTCGCTGGTACGTTTGGAGATGCTGGAGTGTTTAGTTTTTATCCAAGTAAAATCATAACTACAGGTGAGGGTGGTATGATTACCACTAATAGTAATGAATTAGCAGAGAAATGTAGGGTGGTTAGAAACCACGGAACAGTTAGAAATGATGGTAAGTATGAGGGATTGGATTATGGGTATACTTGTGAAATGCCATCTACTAATTACAGAATGACAGAATTTTGCGCTGCACTTGGTATATCTCAGATGGAACACTTAGATGATTGGTTAGAAAAAAGAAATGATATAGCTGATGAATATGAATGGCATTTAGGTAAGTTAGATTGGCTATCTACACCTATTTCACCCTATAATGTTTATCAATCTTACTGGCAATACATTGTACGTATAAGAAAACATTGGGATAGAGAAGAGTTTTGTAAGAAGTTACTTGATGAACATAATATTCCTACTGCTAATGCGTATTCACCATTGTGTCATCAACAAAAGATATATAAAAACTATTTGAGTAGTTTTGGATTTAAAAACTCTGAAAAAATGATAAAAGAAATATTCTCATTACCGATGTATGTTGAATTGTCTACTGATAATATAAACTATATTGCTAGAGGTATTAAATCTTGGATGACAGATAATATAGAAGTTAATAAAGGCTGCTAAATGAAAGTATCGATACATCAACCTAACTATATGCCGTGGTTGGGTTTTTTTGACAAGATGGCTCAAAGTGATGTATTTGTCATATTTGATGATGTTCAGTTTCCAAGAGGTAAAAAGCATTTTGGACATAGAAACAGAATAAAAACTAACGCTGGCTCTAAGTGGTTAACTGTACCAATTAAAAATAAGAGTGATATGGTTAGTTTTAATAATACTATCATAAACTATGATTTGGATTGGAATGTAAAACACCTCAATCTGATAGAGAGTTTCTACAAGAAAGCACCTTTTTTCAATGATTACTTTTCGGATATAGAAAATATATTGACAAAACAATATAAAAGTTTAGAGCAATTATCGTGTCAGTTGATATACTACTTCAGAGCTAAGTTATCAATATATCCACAAGCTATAGTAAAATCATCTGCGATTAGTAAGAGTGATTTATCAGGCTTAGATAAGATACTTGATATTCTTGATAACTTGGGTGCTAAGGAGTATATTACAGGTTCAGGTCCTGGCTCTAAGAGATACATAGATGAGGGTGAGTTCAAGAAAAGAAATATTGAATTAACTTGGCAAGAATATGAACATCCAAAATATAATCAGTTATTTGGGGAATTTATTCCATATTTATCAGTATTAGATTTGTTATTCAATCACGGAGAGGAAGCAAAAGAGGTTATATGAAAAAATCAGTTATGGCTATAGGGGCACATCCTGATGATATAGAATTTGGTTGTAGTGGTACTTT